>Ga0307433_1000176_pt1 | contig 58408 bp, 43 predicted proteins | sample SalMarWE160210MG_FD_202166 | JGI IMG/M metagenome (GOLD analysis project Ga0307433, IMG submission 202166) | Salt marsh sediment microbial communities from the Plum Island Ecosystem LTER, Massachusetts, United States - WE1603-210 | ecosystem: Environmental > Aquatic > Marine > Intertidal zone >...
TTCGTCCTGGTCGTCTCTTTCTGGAAATTCATGGGCGTCTAATGAGTATTCATTCCTTCCCGGTTCCCATTGTTTCCTCTCAAAACTTAGCCATTCGTATCACAGAAAATTCACAAGTCATCTATCCAAAAGGCACCTGGGCAACGGGCCATGGAAAGAAAATATATATAAAATGGCCAATGCACAATGGTGTAGATCTTTCCAGGTATAAAAATATAGAAACATTAAGATTTCCCACATTCGCTGATGGTCCTGCATTAAATCAGGATTACTTCGGAGCATATGCTCACGATAAGAATGCCGGTACGGTAATATATGCTGATCATCGCACTGCGCCTGGAAAGAAGTCATTCTACTGGGGTTCCGGACGTTTTGGCAAAATATGGAATTATGCTCTTAGCGACAGTTACTCTGACGGGCCCTGGGAGATTCAGTTAATTACCTTCTGGGATAATCTTGGACATGGTTATTCATGGTTGAATCCTTTGGAAGTGAAAGAGTTCACAAGCTATTGGTATCCCATCATGGATATGGGTGGATTTGTGAAGGCGAATAAAGATCTGTGTCTTAATATGGTACAAACTAATAGCGTTGTGGAACTTGCGCTGCAGGCTACCAGCGAGTTTCCCGATTCAAGGATTGAGGTAGAGGCTAAAGGGAAAAAGGTCTTGAATAAGAAAGCTAATCTAAACTTGAAAGGACCTTTCAAAGCAACATTCCCGCTTCCTGAAAAAATTGATTACGAAGATTTGCACTTGACTGTGTACGACACAAAAGGCAAACAGATTCTCATATATAAAACTGCGCCTTGTGAATCAGAAGCTCCTGAGACAGTCGGTAAGAAAAAGCCAATGAGTGAGATGGGTGTGGAGGAGCTCTACCAAGTAGGAAAGAGTTATTATCAGGATCCTTTCTGTCCGGAAGCCGAGGCTTATTTCCAGGAAATGCTGAAGCGTGATCCCGGGGAGTCACGTGCGCACAGAGCCCTGGGTATTTTCAATTATCAACATGGTTATTATGAAAAGGCGAAGAAGCATCTCAACAAAGTCCTGGATATAGATCACCTGAATGAAGAGGCCTATACGGCACATATGTTTCTGGGGCTTGTTGCACTTGAAACCGGGGATCTCGATAACGCCAGGGAAGCGCTGATGATTGCCTCTCGTTATATGCCCACCAAGGTCACAGCACTCTATTACCTGGGCAGGATTGCGTTTGTGGAAGAGGATTATGAGAATGCCGTTCACTACTTAGAAGAGGCAATAAAGAGCGGAGGTTATCATCCAGTTATATGGAGTACCATGGCAATTGCCCATCGCAAGATGGGATCAAAGAATTTGGCGCTCCAGGCCATTCAGAATGCCCTGGATCGGGATCCGCTGGATTTCACAGCCATCATGGAGCAATGGTTTTGGGGTGAGATAGAAGATGAGGAGGTCAATACAATCTTCGACAGGAAAGACTCCACCTTTGTCGGCAGTCAATTATATTTAGAACAAGCAGCCAATTATATGGAATTGTGTGAATGGCAGGATGCCATAAGCCTGCTCAATTTAGGTATAGACCATTTTCAACGTATTGGCGGACTCAATCCACTTTTAGATTACTATTTAGGATACTGCCATGAGCAATTAGGTAAAGTTAGGAAAGCGCATAAACTGTATAAAAAGGCGTCAAAAGGCAATCCTAAATATGTGTTTCCTTATCGAAAGATGAGTGTTAAAGTACTCAAAGCAGCACTTGATGATAATAAATCCGATTCAAATGGATGGATGTATTTGGGTAATTGTTTAACCTATTTGCGTCAGTTTGAGGAAGGCCTTCAGGCCTGGAAAATGGCGGAAAAGCTTGATCCAAAAAACTCCATTCTCCTGCGCAATCTCTCACAAGCCACGTGGAATCTAAAATCCGATACCAGCAAGGCGATTGGTTATCTTGAGAAGGCATTGGACATTGCTCCCAATGATCCCCGAGTCTTATGGGATCTTGAACATATGTACGATTTCATCAGGGCAACCGATAAACGCCTAAATCTGTTAAGAGAAAAGAAGGATCTTTTAGAATCTAAAGATTACCTGGTGGATCGCCTGGTAGTCTTGCTTCTCCGTCTGGGACAGAGGAATTTGTTTGAGGGTAACAACTCGAAAGCTAAGGCATACTTTGAAGAAGCCGCAGAGCTAATGGATATGACCTATTTTTTCACCAGAGAGAAATACGATTTTCTGCCTTTGAAGTACTCGGAAGCCCACTTTGGACTGGGTGAGGCGTTACTAAATGAAGGCAAACCGGAACTGGCCCTGAAGCAATTCAAGAAAGGGCTTGAGTGTCCAAATAATTTAAATGAGACCTTTCCAGCAAATCTTATACGAACTCGGGCTCATTACCTGCTGGGTCTTGCCAATAAAAAAATGGGGAATGACGACGTAGCACGCGAGTATTTCCAGAAAGCGGCTTATGATCCGATCAGACCCAATACGGAAAGCATATACTATCAAGGGCTGGCACTTGAAGCATTGGGCAAGATCGACGCTGCCAGAGATCTCTTCCTTAACCTGGTGTACTTGGACGAGGGGGCACTTTCGGAGAAAGAATCAGCAATCCAGCATTTTGTGATATCACAGGCTTACAGGGGACTTGGCGATAATGCTCAGGCTGAAAAACATTTAAAGATTGCAATTGATCAAAGTCCCAATGTGATTTTAAAGGCCAGAGATGAAGCTTCTCATATTCCCTGGGAAGGTGGTCTAAAAAATTACCTCAGACATATCGATGAAATTTATTAAAAACATTGCTAAGAAATGGAGGATAATACAATGTTACAAAACTATAATCGTCGAGTTTTCTTGAAGAAAATCGGAAAGTCTGCTATTGCTCTTTATTTGACCGGTCTGACCGCTCAGTCTTGCAGAAAAGGCGCTCCAAAGCGACCCAATATATTGATTTTTATGGCAGACAATATGTACGGTGAGCATTTGGGCTGTTATGGTGACGAAGTCGTAAAGACGCCAAATATCGATAAACTTGCCCGTCATGGTCTTAGATTTGAAAATGCATTTTGTTGCTCGCCATCTTGTACTCCTTCACGTGCCGGTTTGCTTACCGGGCAGGATCCATGGCGATTGGGAGAGACTGCGAACTTATGGAGTAGATGGCCCGGTGATCTGGTTACCTATACCGATTTGCTGGAGCAATCAGGTTATTCTGTGGGCTTTCAAGGTAAAGGCTGGGGGCCAGGACGGTGGGAAGAAAGTGGTCGTAAGCATAATCCGGCTGGGAAAAAATACAGCTCTTTTCTTGCTTTTTTAGAAGCCAATACGTCCAAAAAGCCGTGGGGTTTCTGGTGTGAGACTAGGGAGCCGCATCGACCATATAAATTGGGTTCGGGTGTTGAATCGGGAATGGATTTGAACAAGGTATTTGTGCCGCCCTATTTACCGGATAGCAAAGAAGTCAGAAGTGATATTTGTGATTATTACTACGAGGTACAGAGGTTCGACAAGTTTGTGGGAAGAACCATGCGAGCAATCAATAGGCTTGGGGACAAAGTAATCAAGAATACCATTATCATTGTAACCAGTGATAATGGATGGATGATGCCGAGAGGATTGGCTAATCTTTATGATTTCGGCACAAAGGTTCCTCTTGTAATTTATTGGAAAGATCATATTAAAGAAAATAGAGTCGTTAGTGATTTTGTGAATTTAAATGATCTTGCTCCGACTTTTCTTGAATTAGCAGGTTTAGAAATCCCTGATTGGATGACAGCGGAAAGCCTGACCAATGTCCTTTTCGCCAGTAAATTAGGCAGAGTAGATGTAAATCGTGATTTTGTGGTAATGGCTTCTGAAAGACATGCGCTATGTCGTAAGGATGGCGTTGGATACCCAAATAGGGCAATTAGAACCGATAATTATCTCTATATTCGTAACTATGAGCCCGATAGATGGCCTGCTGGTGATCCAAAGTTGTTTGGAGATATCGATGCACACACGATGAATTATTACGCGGCAACCAAAGAATACATGATGTTACACAAAGATTATCCCGAAGTAAATCCTTTGTATGAACTGGGTTTTATGAAACGACCAGCAGAAGAATTGTTTGACTTGAAAAAAGATCCATATCAAATGAATAATGTTGCTGAAGACAAAGCGTACGCGGAGGTCAATAAGGGATTGTCTGAAAAAATGGACAAGTATCTCATTGCAACTGATGATCCCCGGGCTATTGGAGGGGAAATTATCTGGGACACCGTTATATTTACAAACACAAATGATTACTTGATTACACCAAGCGAGCGAGCAATAGAAAAATTTAATATGAAACGTGAATTTCGTTTTTTAAAACCGGATTCGCCTGTACGCCTGGAATAGGAGACAATCCAATATTATTGCGAAAGACGATATTAGAAGAAAGTCAAAGTGAGATAAACGAAAGGGTGTTAATGTGAATAACAAAGCGTGGTTTCTTTATGCGATGATTACAACGGTCTTATGGGGTGTTTGGGGCGCATTTATTGAGATCCCTGAGAAAGTGGGTTTTCCCGCCACATTAGGCTACACTACATGGGCAGTGATGATGATTCCTGTAGCATTAGTTGCCTTGATCATTATTAAATGGCAATTGGATCGCGATAAACGCTCGATATTTTTCGGGATGAGCGCAGGAATTTTAGGATGCGGAGGACAGCTGATCCTATTTCAAACATTGAGAATGGGACCGGCTTATATTGTATTTCCTATCATTTCGCTCTATCCTGTTGTGACAATCGTGATGTCTGCGACTTTATTAAAAGAGCGTGCTAGCAAGCGTTCATGGACAGGGATTATTATTTCGCTTCTTGCAATTGGCATGCTGGCATATCAGCCGCCGGAAAACTCTCCGGTAAAAGGATATTTATGGTTATTGCTGGCTATGATTGTATTTATCATGTGGGGTGTTCAAGCCTACATAATGAAATTAGCAAGCGACAGCAAAAATGAAGTTAGTATGAAGTCCGAAAGCGTCGCCTTTTATACGATGTCCAGTGCTATTTTGTTAGTTCCGATAGCTCTGCTCATGACAGATTTCTCTCAACCTATTAATTGGGGATTCAGCGGAGTATATTCCGCAGGTCTAATCCAATCACTGAACGCAGTTGGATTTCTTTTCTTTGCTTATGCAATACGTTACGGAAAAGCTATTACTGTCGTTCCAATGATGGCTTTAGCGCCTGTGGTAACAGTTATTATTTCACTGATTATATATTCTTTCATTCCGCATCCCATCATTATTATAGGGATGCTTTTAGCTTTCATAGCTATTTACTTGATGGCAGAATAGATGATACGAAAAAAGCAATATCGGAGCTGATAATGTATTCCCCTACAGAACTAAAGAGACAAGTTTGGAAGTGTAATATGCATCTTTCCAAAAGAAATCTTGTTATTCAGACTTTTGGCAATGTAAGTGGAATAGACAGGAAGCGAGGATTAATTGCAATAAAACCAAGTGGAGTTCCGTATTCTGAGCTTACGCCGGATAAAATAGTATTAGTTGATTTGGAAAATAATGTTGTTGATGGCAGTTATAGACCCTCTTCTGATACAAAGACTCATCTTACATTATATAAATCCTTTCCTCAGATTGGAGGTATTGTTCACACGCACTCGCCTTATGCGACGGCATGGGCTCAGGCAAAAAAGCCTATTCACTGTTTGGGCACGACTCATGCTGATTATGTTCAGGGAGATATACCGTGCACGGACGAACTGAGCGATGAACAAATTAAAAGCGACTATGAAATCGAGACAGGCAGACAGATAGTTAGAAGGTTTAATAACCTATCGGCTGAAGATGTCGAGATGGTGCTTGTGGCAAATCATGGTCCTTTTACCTGGGGAAAGACACCTGAAGACGCGGTATCGAATACCATTTTACTTGAAGAGATCGCGAAAATTGCTTTTTATACTATTGTAATTAACCCAAATGTAGAGAATATTAAAAAAACACTGTTGGATAAGCACTATCTACGCAAGCATGGAGAAAATGCTTATTATGGTCAAAAACCAGATTAGAAGCGGGGAATGAATATGAGTACAATTATTCCACAAGAACTTTTCAATTGGTGCAAGCTTCCATATCAAAAGCTTGAAAATCACCCGAATTTGAAAATACCATTCAGAATTTGTAAAGATTCGGAATCCATGGGTAAGCTAATGGCACGTGAATTAGTCGAAGAGATTAAAATTCATAACGAAAAGGAGGAGATTACCCGGGCTATTATTCCGTGTGGACCAAGCTGCTGGTATAAGCCGTTCACGGATTTGGTAAATGCCGAAAAAGTCAGCCTGAAGCATCTGCAAGTTTTTCATATGGATGAGTGCCTTGATTGGCAAAATCTTGAACTTCCAAGAAATCATCCATACAGTTTCCGTGGATATATAGAAAAGCATTTTTATGCGCCGGTGAATCCGGAACTAACGGTTTTGGAGGAGAACAGATTTTGGCTAAATGCGAATAACATAGAATTCATCAAGGAGAAAATCTGGGAAGCGCCTATCGATATCACTTATGGTGGTTGGGGGCAGGACGGACATATTGCTTATAACCAGGCTCGACGACATCCGCTCAGTCATGTAACAATTGATGATATCCGTAATTCTACAGTGCGAATACAAGAGAATAACGTTGATACTATGATTGCTTTGGCGCAACGAACCTTCGGCGGAGCTTATCAATTTGTACCTCCCATGTCAGTAACTCTGGGTGTGAAAGAATGCCTTTCGGCAAATAAAGTTCGTCTGTTTAGCGACACCGGAGCATGGAAGCAGACAGCGCTTCGTGTAGCATTGTTCGGTCCGGTCACATCCGAATATCCGATAACATTGTTACAGGAGCATTCTGACTCTTTGCTCACAGCGACAGTTGCGACAGCAAAACATCCTATTAGTGAACATCCTGATTGGGATTTAGAATTTTAAGCTAAAATTAAAAATGAATTATTTTAACATATTTTAAAAGAGGCCAGAAATGACAAGTTTAAAAGTAGAGCCTATCAATTGTCTATATAAAGTGGTTATTGGTGTCGGAGGTATTGGGTCCGGTTCTTTTTTCATCTTAGATGGTAATCATACCATAGGTAGAGAGGAGAGTCGGGGCGGGCGGTTTCTCGATCAAAAGGACTATTGCAAGCTGCATATCATCACTCATTACATAAAAGTCTTACTCGGTCCACATATATCTGTTATTCCGATTGGCAAAGTTGGCAATGATGATGTTGGAAACAGGCTTTTAGCTGAGATGGAGGAGACAGAATTTAACTTGCAATATGTGGAAAAGTCTGCTGATGATCAAACACTTTTCTCATTTTGTTTCATTTATCCTGATGGTAGTGGTGGGAATTTAACTACAAGCGATTCTGCTTGCTCAAAAGTCGACGCGGTATGTGTTTCGGATGCGGAATCAGAATTTGCACGCTTTGCCGGTGAAGGAATCGCACTTGCCGCACCCGAAGTACCTTTAGAGGCACGAAGGAGGTTACTTGAATTAGGCACAAAATACGACTTTTTTCGTGTTGCTTCTTTCACCTCAGAAGAAATGGAAGCTGTAGTAAAATCTGGTATTTTAAAGTTTGTCGATCTGCTTGCAATTAATGTTGATGAAGCAGCGGCGATCACAGGAATATCGACTGAAAACAATACTTCTGGGTACATTGTTGAAACTGCAATCAAGGCTCTGTCAGAGAGCAATCACAAAATGAATATATCAATTACCAGAGGTGAGGAAGGAAGCTGGATCTGGGATGGATCGTCTATTCATTATGAACCTGTACATAAAGTCAACGTAGAAAGTACAGCAGGAGCTGGAGATGCATTTCTGTCCGGAATAATAGCAGGTTTAACAGCAGGCTTGTCTCTGCAAGAAGCTCAGCAATTAGGTTCATTGACCGGAGGAGTTTCCGTGCAATCACCGAATACAATTAATAAGGAATTGAACAGAGAGTCTGTTCATCAGCTCGCTGATAAATCAGACATTGTTATAAGTGAAAAAATATTAAAATTATTGGAGGAATTATTATGAGTATTACAATGCGTATTGTACAGCAATTTGATCCTACTCACGAAGACGAATTCATGGAATTAGAACAAAAATTTGCGGAACTTGAGCAAAACCGCACCGATTATCCTGATGGAAAAAGAATGCAACCAATTGCAGCCGGTGAACCTTGCAATACATTGATCTGGCAATGTGAATTTCCGGATATTGAATCGGCATACAAAGTTCTCGATTTCTTCAGTGGCGATGATGCTCATGAAGCTCTGTTCGAGAAACAAGCTCCGTTTTTTAAACAGGTAAAAATTGAATTCTACAAAAATCTCGAATACTAGGTTTTTCCCTATTCGGAAGAAAGAAGATTAGCTTTTAATTATAGTGTTAAAAATATTACCTGGATTCAAGTGTTAAGTGCAACAATTAGCACCTCCAAAAAATACGTGATTAGGTGTTTTAAATCCAAGACATTTTCTTGTTCGTTATTAAAATTACTTGATTTTCTTTATATTTGTTGATAAACGCTCATTAGTAATTGATAGTATTTTACATTTTATAAATCGTGTGATATAAACATTCTCCAATATTCACGTTTCTGGCTATAGTAAATCCAACGGGTCAATATCTATTGTAATTCTAGCATATCTACTTAAAGAATTATACGATTTAGAGTTAATAAAATATCTAAGTAGTTTCCTTAGTAATGTTCCATTGGGGTCTTTATCTTTTCTGGATTTTATGATTACTAAAAATCTATATCTATTTTTTATCCGGCTTAGTGGCGCTAATGTAGGTCCGAGTAATTCCATAGAGCCTTTTCTTTGTCTTAAAAAATTGACAACTTTTTCCGCAACTTCTGATGCTCTATCCCTACTCAGGTCAGAAATCAAAATAAGAGCCAAACGGCTGAATGGAGGATAGTTAGTAGGGTTGCGTTCATTGAGTTCGAAGTTTGAAAATTTCGCAAGATTCTGTTGTATTGCACATCGAATTGTAAAATCTTTTTGATTGAAGGTCTGAATAACAACTTCACCCTGAATATCGCCTCTTCCGGAACGACCCGCTACTTGATACAATAATTGAAAGACACGTTCACGTGCCCTGAAGTCAGGCATATATAGACCAATATCTGCATTGAGCACCCCAACCAGTGAAACATTTGGGAAGTCCAATCCCTTAGCAATCATCTGAGTACCAACAAGTATCTGGATTTCATTTTTTTCAAACTTTCGCATTACACTCTGTAGGTAATCTTTTTTAGGAGTAGTATCCAAATCCAGACGAGAGATTGTAAATTCCGGGAAATTCTCTCTCAAAACAGATTCAGCCTTTTGTGTTCCGAAGCCAGGGTATAAAAACCTTGTCCCATCGCATTTTGTACAGACAGACGGTGGTCGCTCAATATGATTACAATAATGACACATCATTACAGAGGTCTTTTTATGATAAGTCAAGGATATATCACAATTTCTACAGGACGGTACCCAACCGCAGGAAGCACAAAGAACAACATTGGAATATCCACGCCTATTTTGAAGTAGCAAAACTTGCTGTCCCTTATCAACCTTTTCTTTTATTTTTTCAAGAAGAAATGAGGAAAATGGATTGTTATAATCTCCAGTCTTTTTATATTCTTCCTTTAAGTCAACTACATGTATAATCGGTGAGGGTACTTTAGAATGCCTCCGGGGAAGTTCAACCTTTATTAATTTCCCTATTGCTGCATTGTACTGACTTTCAAGGCTTGGCGTTGCAGAACCAAGCACTACAGTTGCGTTACTCTCCTTACCGCGAAGAAGTGCTGCGTCTCTCGCATGATATCTGGGATCCATACCTTTTTGCTTATAAGACGATTCCTGTTCTTCATCGACAATGATTAGACCAAGGTTAGGAATAGGAAGAAAAATGGCGCTTCTTGCTCCTATAATTACAGGATAGTCGCCTTTTAATATAGACCTCCATACAACATTTCTTTGTGTTCTGCTCAAGTAACTGTGCCAAATTGCGATCCTGTTTCTGAACTCTCCATGAAAACGACCTGCGAGATGCGTTGTTAATGTAATTTCCGGTACAAGAACAATTGCACTTTTCCCTGACGTTAGCACTTCTTTTATAAGTTTGATATATACTTCAGTTTTACCACTTCCGGTTAAGCCCTGGAGCAAAAATGAAGAAAATTTTTCAGATGCGATACTTTCTTCAATTTTATTGAATGCACTTTCCTGATCTGAATTTAAAGTTACATCCTTTTGCTTTATATTGTATTTTTTCCATAGATCATCAATGGTCGTATCAACTTTACTAATAGAAATCAGGTTCTTCTTTACAAGAGGCAGGAGAGCGCTCTGAGAAAATCTATTTACTTCCTCTCCCTTAAGGACTCCATTTGAATTTCTTAAAGCATTAATTATCTCCCACTGACGAGGAGCTCTCTTCATGAGATTATCTATATCTATCTGGAATTCATTATATTTTGTGGATAGCTGGATAATTTTTTGAACAGTCCCTTTTTGCCGCCTCTTTTGAAAAGTTGGATATTCAGTTATTAAGCCTCTTTTTTTTAGTAGAGCAACACCTTTATTTATGTAAGGTGTATCAAAATAACGTTTCAGGCCGGACAAAAGGACATCACCTTTTTTCGATATTTTGTTATAAAGTGGTCTGTAAAATTCAGGTATCTCATTCTCATTATTGCCGGTTATGCAAATTCTTCGACGCTTTTGGACCTGATATTCAGCTGGAATAGCAGTATGAAGCACTTTACCAGGAGAAGTCAGATAGTAGTTTGATAAACTTTTTAGAAATGAAAACAGTTCAGCTGGAAATATTGGCGTTGGGTCTATTATTTCCATGATCGGTTTTATTTTAATACCATCTGGTTTTGTTGAATTGACATTAACTATAAAACCGACTGTAGGACTATTTCTTAACGGTGCAACAACTCTCTGCCCCGGGTAAATATCAAAATCTATATCATCTGGAACCTCATATGTAAAGTATCTCCGTTGAGTTATAGGGAAAATTACTTCTATAAATTGACTGGAACTTTTCACAAAAAGAATATACTAAAAACCCACCACAAATCCATTATTAGATATGATAAAAAAAGATAAAAATTTTTAAGACTTGTGCCTATTCTTTATAAAAAATCGAGATATTAAATGCCCCGTCTTGTAAATAAATTGTATTTGTGGATAAAATTAAGCTTTTATGACCCAGAGCTTTACGGCAGTTGATATTTCAGGATGTAATTTTATGGGAATATCATAAATCCCGAGAGCTTTGATCGGTGTCTCTAATAATATTTGCCTTCTATCTATTTCATAACCCTTTTCCTGCAATTGCTGAGCAATTTCCTGGCTGGTGACAGACCCAAATACTTTATCTTCTTCACCAACCTTTACCGGAATAGTAATAGACAGAGTTTTAAGCTTTTCTGCAAGTTCTTTAGATTTTATTAGAGCCCGATTCTTTTTAAGATCTCTAAAGCGAGCTTCCTCTTCTAATCGCTTTATATTCTTTTTGTTTGCTTTCAGGGCTATATTCTGAGGAAAAAGATAGTTGCGAGCATATCCATCTTTTACCTCTATTTGTTCTCCGGCTTTGCCCAATGCCTCAAAATCACGACGTATTATTACACGCATAAGAACCTCCTATTCCAGAGAATTGTTAATATCCTCGAGTTACATCATAAGTATAGGGTAAGAGAGCAATATTTCTTGCGCGTTTTATTGCTTTCGTTAATTCTCTTTGATGCTTTGCGCAGGTACCGGTTATACGGCTGGGAATTATCTTTCCCTGTTCAGTAATAAATCTTCTAAGAATCCTGGAATTTTTATAATTGATAACATTACTGCGATTTTCGCAAAATTTACAGATTTTTTTTCTACTAAGCATTACCATGAAATTTCCTTTCTCTTCTATATAGTTTGTGAATAAACGAGTGAAAAATCAGTTTATTAAATTAATTTATACTGTTTATTAAGATCTTTTCCAGAAGTGTAAACTTCTGGCTTCTTCTTAAGACAAACAGTAATACATGACATTATTTCAGGTGTTAATTTCATCCAATCTTCTAATTCTCTTATTAACTTAGAATTTTCAGTTTCAAATTGAACGAGGACATAATTACCGAAGTTGTGTTTTTCAATTGGGTATGCCAGTCGTTTCTTACCCCAGTCCTCAAGAAAAAACACACTTCCTTTCAACCTGGTGATTTCCGCTTTGACAGAATCAATAACCTTTGTTAATCTATCATGCTCATGGTTCGGATTGACAATAAAAAGATTCTCGTAATACTTCAACAGTCAGACTCCTTATTTTTAATTTTAATCATTGTTACCTCAATAGAGGTGCAATAACAAGTGATACAACAGACATTAGCTTTATCAAAATATTCAGCGATGGACCGGCAGTATCTTTGAGGGGATCTCCAACGGTATCACCGGTAACAGCAGCTTTATGAGTATCACTTCCCTTGCCACCAAGGTTTCCAGCCTCTATATATTTTTTTGCATTATCTAAAGCTCCTCCGGTATTTGCCATAAAAATAGCCATCAAAACGCCGGATACTGCAACACCTGCAAGAAGACCTCCCAACATCTCTTTGTTTATAAAACCAAAAATAGGAGGAATAGCAACTGCCAGGGCACCAGGTAATATCATTTTTCTGATAGCCGCCGAAGCAGATATATCAACGCATTTATGATAATCCGCTTTAGCTTTGCCTTCCATAAGACCAGTTATTTCCCTAAATTGTCTTCGTACCTCTTTAATCATTTCAAACGCTGTTTCCCCTACAGCACGCATCAATATACTGCTAAATAAAAATGGCAGCATTCCTCCGATAAAAATTCCTGCCATAACAAACGGGTTAGTTAAATCAATTGATTTTATCCCTGCAGAAATCTGAAATGCAGCAAAAAGCGCCAATGCAGTCAGAGCAGCTGAACCGATAGCAAACCCCTTTCCAATTGCGGCAGTGGTATTTCCAACAGCATCAAGTTTATCAGTCCTTTCCCTTATATCTGTGCCCAACTTAGCCATTTCAGCAATTCCACCTGCGTTATCAGCAACAGGTCCATAAGCATCAATCGCCAATTGAATTCCGGTTGTAGACAACATACCAAGTGCTGCTATTGCAATACCATAAAGACCTGCAACCGAATATGCTACCATTATAGCACCGGCAATAAATATCACAGGTAGCATTGTTGATAACATTCCAAGACTCAAACCGGCGATAACATTAGTAGCAGGACCAGTTTGGGCTTGGTGGGCAATCCACTGAGCTGGTTTTCTTGATTCGGAAGTGTAGTACTCGGTAATCAGACCTATTACTATTCCAACAACTAAGCCGGAAAAAGTTGAAATAAAAATATTAAAAGCGCTGATAGATTGAGTCGCTCCCGTCATAAAATTGACAAATAGCGTATTTTCTGGAATAAACAAAGTTGTTATCGGATAGATAAGCGCAATCATAAGAATATCGGCGGTGAAAGTACCTCTGTTCAGAGCAGCTTGAGGATTTCCACCTTCATGTGTCCTTACTATAAAAGATCCAATTAATGAACATGCTATTCCTAAACCAGCAATAATCAATGGTAAAACAACAAGATTTAAACTATAAGCGGCGCCAATAACCATAGCCCCTATCATAGACCCAACATAACTTTCAAAAAGGTCAGCACCCATTCCGGCAACATCGCCAACATTATCTCCAACATTATCAGCAATTACAGCCGGATTTCTTGGATCGTCTTCTGGAATGCCAGCTTCGACTTTTCCTACAAGGTCTGCTCCAACATCCGCTGCTTTAGTATAGATACCACCTCCCATACGGGCAAAGAGAGCAACTGAACTTGCTCCAAGACTGAAACCACTTAGAATTGGCAAAACCAGGTCGTTAAGACTTTTTTCATCTACCCCAAAAGTTCTACCATAAATAATAAAAAGAACGCTTAATCCGATTATACCAAGTCCTACTACACTCATTCCCATAACAGACCCACTGGAAAATGCAATATTTAGTGCTTTATTAAGGCTATTTCTTGCTGCCTGGGTAGTTCGGACATTTGCTTTCGTTGATATACGCATACCGATATAACCTGCCAGTCCAGAACAAACTGCCCCCACGATAAAGGACACTGCGACAAGGCGATTCCAACTCCTATTTCCAATAGTTAACAGGACGGCAACAGCAATTACAAATATAAAAAGAACTTTATATTCTCTTGAAAGAAAAGCCATTGCTCCTTCTCTAATATGGTCAGCAATGGTTTGCATTTCTCTATTACCTGCATTCTGCCTGGAAATCCAGATGGCTTTTATTAAAGCAAAAACTAATGCAATAGCGCCCGCTAAAATCGAAATAAAAATCCAATCTAGTGAAATTACTTTGCTCATTTGATTCTACTCCAATCCTATTCTAACGACATATTTATATGATTGTATTTATTCATTACGAACAAAATATCTTTGTTAACAAAATCGATTATACTTGATATGCTCAAATCAATGACCTCATTTAAAGTAGATAATTCACACTTTCTGAAATCCGATAAAACAAATTCTTCGGATGGAACACATTCATCCTGAGGTCCGATTCCAAGCCTTAATCTCGGAAATTCAACAGTCTCAAGTAAATTTATAATAGACCTTATCCCTTTATGACCTCCATCAGAACCTTTCTTCCTAAAACGAATTTTACCTAAAGGTAAATCAATGTCATCATAAACGACGAGAAGGTTTAATGGGGAACAACCAAAGAACTTTAAGATATGTTTAGCAGCTACTCCACTATTATTCATAAAACATAATGGCTTACAGAAATATACTTCATAATTCAGACTTTTGGGAGAGCATGAAGCATCTTGTGAATATACATAAACAAAAGAGCCTCTTATAGATGTGAAATCCATACTCCATCTCTCAGCGATTTTATCAATAACCATTAATCCAAAATTATGGCGATTATTAGAATACTTTCTTCCAGGATTACCGAGACCCAAAATTACCTTCACTTCTTTGCTTTTTCTATCATATTTTATCTCCTTGTTTGTAGAAACAAATTATATCTGTTTTCTATCTTTTTCAGATTCCTCTTTTGATTCTTCTTCTACTGCCTCTTCCACTTCTTCTTCTACCACCTCTTCAACTGCTGCTCCAGTAGGTCTAACAACAGAAACAATAGAGGTTGATGAATGAGTCAATATTTCGACATCCTTTTTTAGCTTTACATCACTTACAGAAATAGAATCTCCCAGGTCCAAATTAGAAACATCAATAGTTAATGCTTCCGGAATTTCAGAGACCTTACATTTAACCTCCAACTCCCAGAGATGTTGCGTAAGGACACCGTCAGCAGTTTTAACTCCAATAGATTCACCAACTAGATTAATAGGAATATCAATGTGAATAATCTCTTCGAGTTTAACTCCCATAAAGTCAACATGGATAGCATTATCAGTGATTGGATCAAACTGAACATCTTTAACAACGCACTTATGGTTTTCTTTTTCAATTGTCAAATCGAAAATACGTTGGCCAGATTGAATTGCAGATCGAAATTCTTTTAAACCAATACTAATTGGTATAGGTTTTTGTTTGTGAAAATAGTAAACCGCTGGAATTCTCCCATCGCGGCGAAGTCTTTTCGTTTCACTCTTTGTAAAATTGTTTCGAAGTTCAGAAATTATCTTATACTCAGCCATTTATAGACTCCTTATATAGTTAAAACTCAAATAGTGAGCTAACTGATTCTTCCTTGTGTATTCGAGCTATTGCTTCTGAAAGAATAGGTGCTGAAGAAATTATCTCTAATTTCGGAAATTTTTTTTCGGATTTAATTGAAATACTATTAGATACAATTACTTTATCGATTGGTGATTCCGTAATGCGTGAAATGCAGTGGCCTGAAAATAACCCGTGTGTAGCCAGCACAATAATAGATTCGCAGCCTGTTTTTTTCAATAGTTCTGCCGCTTGTATTACAGTTCCACCAGTATCGATCATGTCATCAATTATTAGAGCATTCTTTATCCTGCTTTTGCCGATTATGTTCATTACCTCAGCTTCATTTGGACCGGGGCGACGTTTATCAATAATTGTAAGAGGTACATCTAATATCTTCGCATAAGACCGTGCAAATTTTATCCCTCCAACATCCGGAGATACAATAGTGTATTCTTTTTCAGCTGCAATTTCTTTCAAACGATCTAAAAAAATAGATTTCGCATATAAATGATCAAATGGAATATTCACAAACCCCTGAATTTGAGTTGAATGAAGGTCCATCGTAACAATTCGGTTAGCACCAGCACTTACAATAGTATCCATAAACAGGCGGGCTGAAATTGGAACTCTCGGCTGGTCTTTTCTGTCCTGTCGAGCATAACCATAATAAGGAATAACCGCAGTAATTCTTCTAGCAGAAGCTCTTTTTGCAGCATCAATGATTAAAAGAAGTTCAAGGATGTTTTCTGCAGGAGGATTAGTTGATTGAACAATAAATATATCAATACCCCTGATATTTTCATCAAAACGTACCCATATTTCACCATCGCTGAAATTCTTTAATGAAATTTTACCAGAAGATATTCCCAATCTCTCAGTAATTTCACTTGATAACTCTGGATTTGATCTTCCAGAAAAAACTCTTGCATTAAAACTCATTTTGATATTCTCTAAAACTTAATTAAAAAAACAGTGCTCGGGGACCAGGATTTGAACCTGGATTAACGGCTCCAAAGGCCGCGGTCCTACCATTGGACGATCCCCGAATTTTGTTTTTCTTTATCTCAGAAGATTGGAATAGTGATGAATGTTTTAAAAGCATCAAAGCATTTACTAGCTTTTATAGCTTCTTTTCTTTTCTTAAAAACTCCAAACACAGTCGAACCACTGCCCGACAAGCCGGCATATTGAGCGCCCTCATCAATAATCCTCCTCTTTACTCTACCAACTTCTGGATATGCTGGAAAAACTACAGCTTCAAATTGATTTTCAAACAACTCCCAAAAAATCCTTTTATCGTCAAAAAGGATGCTGAATTTACGTGTTTCTTCTTTTATTGTCAAGTCTAACTCTCGATAAGCCCAAGCTGTGGAAATATGGGTCTCAGGACAAACTAAGAGTAAAATAAATTCCTCAGGCAGTTGAATTGGTTCCAACAGATCTCCGATTCCCTTAGCAATTTGCGTTTTTCCCCTGATAAAAAAGGGCGCATCGGCACTTATTTCTTTTGCAATATCAATAAGTCTGTCCTCAGAAAAGTTAATATCCCATGCGTTATTTAAGAACTTCAAAACAGCTGCAGCATTCGAGCTTCCTCCGCCTAATCCCGCACCCATCGGGATATTCTTTTCAAGGTAAATTGAATAATCATTTCCTTTCACCGCATATTTTTTCATAATTTTATACGCTTTAACACATAAGTTATTATTATTACAGGGTAAATCGTCCCGATTACAGTTGATACTGAACTTGCTGGCATGAGTAAAAGTTAAAACATCATGAAAAGTGAGTTCTTGAAAAACTGAATACAGTGAGTGATAACCGTTTGGCAATTTCCCAGTGATTTGCAGATGTAGATTTATTTTAGCAAAAGATTTTAACCTGACCGGCTCTTCCAACATATATTTTAATTACCTAAATATTTTAGTTCCTTAGCAGTTATCCCGACGGGTTGGGATTGTTTTTTTGTGCCGAAGGCATTCTCCGAGGGAGTCTTCTCCCGAAAGGGATCCCTTCGGGACATTACCTTCGGAGTAAAGAAAATTTTTTATCATTCTTATAAGTCATTGTCAATCAGAATGTTATAGTAAAACATTTTTCATTCAACTTTTTGTCTCACGGAGACCCCCTTGGGGAAACTATTAAATCGCAAACTGATCACCAATTACTAATCACTGATCATTGCTTGGAAAATCGCTCCTATAAATTTGCAATTTACAATTTGAAATTTTCAATTCTGGCTTGTCCAGGTTAGGATTAACTATACATTATTCTTTGCCTGCTTCTTTTGAATTCTTTCCCAGGTATCTCTTAACGTCATTGTTCGGTTAAAAACCTTTTTATCATCTTTTGAATCCGGATCAACACAAAAATATCCCATTCTCTCAAATTGAAAGCGATCACCGGATTTTGCCGAAGCAAGACTCGGTTCGAGATAACATTTTTTTAATATTTCAAGGGAGTTTGGATTAAGGAATTTTTTATAATCGCGACCATCTGTCACTCCTGCGGGATTTTCAACTGTAAAAAGCCTATCATATAGCCGTACTTCTGCTTCAATTGCAAGTTTTGCCGAAACCCAATGCAAGGTGCTTTTAACTTTTCTTCCATCCGGGGCATCGCCTCCCTTAGTCGCAGGGTCATAAATGCAATGTAATTCTATTACTTCACCAGTTTTTTTATTCTTAACCACATCTATACATGTGATAAAGTAAGCGTATCTTAATCTTACTTCGCGCCCCTGAGTAAGACGGTAAAATTCCTTCGGTGGATTTTCCATAAAATCACTCTGTTCAATATACAGCACTTTTGAGAAAGGTATTTTGCGTGTTCCAGCTCCCGGATCTTCCGGATTGTTTATAGCAGTTAAATATTCTTCTTTATCTTCCGGATAATTATCTATTACAACTTTTAGGGGTCGAAGCACGCCCATAACGCGTGGTGACTGTTTATTTAAATCCTCTCTTAAACAGAACTCCAAAAGTGCGACATCGACTATACTCTCCCGCTTAGCTACACCAATCCGGTCAGCGAAATTCCTGATTGATTCAGGAGTATAGCCTCTCCTTCGCAAGCCTGAAATCGTGGGCATTCTCGGATCGTCCCATCCCTTAACATATCCATTTTCCACCAATTCTAATAATTTCCGTTTGCTCATTATAGTATATGTGAGATTGAGGCGTGCAAATTCTATCTGCTGTGGATGATGGACATCTAATTCGTCAAGAAACCAATCGTAAAGCGGACGGTGGTCTTCAAATTCAAGGGTACATATCGAATGTGTGATACCCTCAATGGAGTCTTCCAGACCGTGCGCCCAATCATACATAGGATAAATACACCACTTATCACCAGTACGGTGATGACTCGCATGAAGTATTCGATACATTACGGGATCGCGCATGTTGAGATTTGGTGAAGCCATATCAATTTTCGCCCGCAAAGTCCTGGCTTCATCAGGAAATACTCCCTTTCTCATGCCTTCAAAAAGTTCAAGGTTCTCCTTTATGCTGCGCTCCCTATAAGGGCTATTTTCCCCAGCAATTAGTGGAGTGCCCCGGTGTTTTCTGACCTCTTCCGCACTTAAATCGCAAACATACGCCTTGCCTTTTTTTATCAATTGAATGGCATATTCGTACATCTTATCGAAGTAATCTGATGCAAAATAGAATCGATCTTCCCAGTCGAACCCTAACCATTTCACATCTTCTGTTATTGATTTAACATATTCATCTTCTTCCTTTGTGGGATTTGTATCGTCAAAACGCAAGTTACAGAGTCCGCCATATTTTTCCGCAGTTCCAAAATTAAGACATATTGATTTTGCATGACCTATGTGCAAATAGCCATTCGGCTCCGGAGGAAAACGGGTATATATTTTACCTTCATTTTTATTATTTCTTAAATCTTCTTCAATTATCTGATGAATGAAATTTGCAGGTCGTTCCGGTTTTTCTTTATTATTTTTAATCTTTTCTGTCATTGAAATACTTTCCCAATATTCTCTTTTTAATTTGAAATTTCCATCGCTCAATTTTACATATTATTTACATGAATTAGAAATATTTTTTAGTAGCATTATGGTAATAAAAAGAGTGCGGTTCCTAATTTGTAGAAATTTGTTCCGGCTCACAGTATTAATATGTTTGTCGGCAGATAGGTCGGGCAGGAATCTCAATGACAGAAATTCATCTCGACGTACAGGCTGTTGCAGTATCTTTTTAACTTGTTAATAATTAATATAATATGTATATTTTGGGTGTGTTTTGGCGTTATTTCAATATACTTTGATAGGAATTATTTATAAGCTTTATTTTTACGGAGAACCGTCTAAGGGAATGACCGCAGGTAGCAGAAAATAATTGGTTACTGTCTTTCTGACTTTATAAGTAAATATGACAAGAGTCGTTTTGTTGTTGATATTGTATCAAAATTAGATTTGACTGAGATATACAATTGCTACAGCAGCCAGGGCAACGATGCCTATGATCCAAAAACTCTTTTAGCAACCTGGTTTTTGCTTATTCTGAAGGAATGCCTTCGGCATAGCGAGGGGGAATCAAGTACACGGAAAATAGAGAACTTATGTTGTTATGAACTCCGTTTTACATATGTATCTGCCAATTTATTCCTGATCATACCACATTAAGTCGTTTATCGAAGATTCCCATTGGGACAGGAAGAGGCATTTAGACCTTGATAGCAGATTATTTTGTGCAGATACGTCTTTTTGCTAAGGAAGCAGGCATATCAGATTTCAAAGAGATTAATATAGATGGTACAAAGATCAAAACTTCCTATCCCGATGAATCAGCAATTTTATCACCATAGTAAATTAGATTAATAACCGTGCATGAATATTGAATAGCGAGGGTGATAGGTTTAAATAACACCCATGATTTTTCCCCACAGCGAAACATGCTCCGAAGGTCACAACGGACTCCTTTGGAGAATCCCTTTGGGAAAAGATGATCCGTAAGATCTCTGAAATAATGGAATAGTATATTGTCATTCGCTTCACTGTCATTTATTGTCATTTGGATTCGTCGTCATTTGACCACTGAATGACAAAAGTTTTGGATGATTTTTTGTAACTCAGTGATATAAAGCAAGTTAAATGAGAAAGTTACATATAAAGTTTGTGTAAGATGTTAAATATCTGTAAATTAACCGCAGTTTTTAGTAATAACTTCAAAAAAAAGAAAGGAACTGCGGCTATGGAAAATATTTCCGAAAGGATCTCTTCGAGAAAAGAAAAATTCTTAAAAAACATAAAAGAAATTAATTCTGCGTTTGGTCAAACTACTGACAGATCAAAGGAATTAACTTTATTAATGACACTATATTTGATGGGTGAGTTCAGTATAAACAGCAGCCCGATTACAACTAAACAGAAGAATCGTTTATACAACTTACTAATCAAAGATGCATTAATATCTATAAAATATATTGGAAATCAGTCATGTCTTTCTTATCTTTATATAAAAAAGATTGGAGATAAGAAATGATCAGAGTCAAATTAAGTGATGAAGAAAAAGCAAAATTGGAAAAATTGAGAACAGGCGGCATATCAGGAAAATCTGAAAAAGCCCTCATGGTTTTGCTTAATAGCGAAGGATTTTCTCCAAAAAGGATATCCGATTCCATTCACCGGAATCCCCACACCATCCGGATGTGGTTAAAGCGATATGAAGAATATGGTATTGCCGGATTTAACAGATATTATTCTCTGGGACGTCCCCGGAAATATGGTGACGCCATCCATCAAATCATCAAATCAATCATTGAAAAAAGTCCGACCGAATTTGGTTATAAATCCACTAGTTGGACGGGTCAATTACTGGTTGATTATCTAAAACAGAGCGGTTATTCAATCAGTATTGACACCGTAAAACGTACCTTAAAAAGACTGAATTATGTTTATAAACGACCATCCAAAACTGTTCCGGCGAATGCTCCCACACCGTCAGAAAAGCGCAAGCAAATTGTAGCAATGTTAGATCAGATCAAAATCATTGTTTTAAGGAAAGACCGGGAATGTGAGATTTTGTTTTTGGATGAGAGTCATTTTTCAACCGATCCCTATGTGATGCGAGGCTGGATAAAAAGGGGTTTAAAAAAAACTTCACACCTCATCTCAAAGGGGCAAATTCACTCTGTTTGGTGCTTTAAAACTAAGCGATTCACGTATCTATTACAAAAGGGCGTCACGGGGAAATAGCGTTCAATTCATCGCTTTTTTACACCAGTTGAAAGCACAGTTTCGCAACAAACAAATTATTTTGATTATAGACAACTCCACCATTCACAGTTCCAGGAAAGTCAAACAGTTTATAGAGGTGAATCCTTCCATAAAACTTTTTTATTTACCGACCTATTCTCCTGAGTACAATCCGATCGAACGTTTTTGGGAATGGCTATAATCAAAAATCTATGGGTTTGGTACTTATTGTGATATTGATGCAATTTATAGTGCCATTCGGAAATTCCTTTGGGATTACCGTGAAGGACGCCTGTGTGATAAAATCAAATTTAATTATGAAACCTATGCCACATTGTTATAAATATATATGCCTGGATACTTATCAGCATTTTCAGGTTCCCATACCTCATAAACAAAGTCTATTCTAATAGTTGCAAAAACAAAAGTTCTCTCTACTCCAGTCTTAAAAGAACTGATTTTGAATTTATCTACATTCCAGTGGAAATAAGGTTCGATTTTGGACAACGAAGCTTTAAAGCTGGCATTAAGAACTGGATTTATAATAGTCTGAATTTCACTAAAAATACTCCAATTAAATCGTTTTTTGTCATAATTAAAATCTACAATATACTCGTGATATTTGCTGTGAATAATTTCAATATCAACACCAGATAATATATTAATTCTTTCTAAAGGCTGAATTAAGAGTGTTGAGCCAAACCTGTTAAAAGATTCATCATTTTCAATGATAACTACATCGTAACTACCTGATTTTGCCCAGTCACCGTACTTTTTATTTTCATAAAAGAATTGAAGCCCAAATTTCGAATACTCAGGCGAGTAATTTAAATTACTAACAACCCTGTAACCTTCGCGAACCCAATATCCATGTGGGTAAGGGACTGCTGTGCTTCCAATCTCAGCATTCGTGGATTTAGATCCGTAACTTCCTGAAATTTTCATCCCAAACCCACCGGTAAAAATATTTCTTTTTTCAAGCTGTCCCCCAATCTTGTAACCTTCACGATAATCGCTTTTTCTTACTGTACTTCTTGGCGTCTCGTTCCTGTATACATGATATCCGAAAAAAGTTATTACTTTAGCCTCTATTGCTTCCTTTACAGCACTATATTTTCTCTGCCGGCTGAAATAACGAATATGAGACCCAATGAAAGTGTTTTTATCATCTGATTGATAACCAATCCCAAGTTTTACATCAGCGTTACGAATTATTGTTATACATTTTGTATATACATCTTTTAGACCGCTTTCAACTCCATAATTGATCTCTAAACCGGCAATGAGATTTTTTAGTAAAGTTCTATTATAAAGAAACCATAGTTGAGGTCCGTCATATTTTGTATTTCCGATAGTCGTATCTATAATAGAAAAGTAGTTTTCGTAGAAATTTTTCTCCAGGGATCTATACATATTAAGTTTATCATTTCGGATGTAACTTGCAGCAGCAGCCACCATTGATTTTTTATCCAGTATCTTTTAAGCTTTAAAAAACAGGTTATAGTTTCGCTCCCTTCCCGGATCATAATTCCTGCGAAATTTATTTAATTTATCAATGCTTCCAATCTTATAATATACATAATCATCCAGGTGAGAATACATATAAGATGCTGGATTATTACCAATCTCATACAGAGAAATTGAGAAATCGCCAGATTCTAAAAAATTGATCTTTTCAAAGAGTGGATTTTCATATCCATTTACTTGAATTATTGTTACAAGACTTAATATTGATACAATCGTAAAAAGTCACCGCAAAGACGCCAAGACACTACGAATTATTTAAAAAACAAGTATTTACATTGAATACTCATAAACCATATAATTACAAGAGTTTATTTCATTATAGCAATTTTTATTGTTACTTTTTACAAGACCATCAATATTGATATGTAAATAATTTTTTTCATATGAAAACTCAATCCATTTATTCTTATTTTTAAAACCATTTCCTTGTCCTCCTTCCCAAACTTCGTTTGGGAACGTAATCTCTCTGAAAAACTAAGTTTTGATCTACTATCGCTCACAAAACACACCTCCATGAATCTCATTATAAGAAACACAGTTTATCCGCCATATGCATCCCCCAACACAGTTTAGGTATGAGAAAAAACGATATGTCCGAAGCAGAGCTTTCCCAAAGGTCACGCCCCGATCACGAAGGACTTCTCCCGTCCCGAAGGGATCCCGCTGGGAAAGGGATCCTTTCAGATACGAAGGATCTCTTTGAGACTGGTATGATATTATTTGGTATTTCCGAAGCAGAGCTTCGGGGTACGGTATTAATCATGCTGGTATCCCGGTGTAGGATGCGGAATGATTTCAAAGTCCAGAGTTGAATTATTCGTATCAAATCCGGGAGCAATTCTTTCCAGCGACTGCCCACTGTACCTAACTTTTCCAACCCCAGCGAATCCCCTATCCAATTCCGATTCAATCTCTTTTATATGCTCCGAACTTGAACTGTATTCGACGCAATCAATCACCGACTCAATATCCATTCCATCAAGATAATCCACATCGCTGCCATCAGCAATTAAAATGACGTCAGATCCAAGACTTGGTAAAAAATCAAGATGATGACCAACCTCAATGTTTTCAATATTGGGCACATCAGGATTATCAAAATCCCCGTAGTCCATGCTATTTCGGAATTCCCAATCCGCATTAGATAGATTTATGCTTTCACTACAATATTCTGTATGATTATAAGCGTCAATTGCTAATACAACAAAAGAATCCGGTGGTACAGGATATTCTCTTCCTGTTAATGGTTCTCCGGGAAACTGAAAAATATATGTGATGTTCGCTAACATGTTTCCCATACGACAAGCGACAATTCCATCAAGATATACAGTATCTTCGGAAGAGTTATAAAGTTCAAAATATTGATCATACCAGTATAAATAACAGGGAGCACCGCATATATAGAGTTCATTAATTTTTAATCCAGGTTCTGCTCCTGAGGCAATAACATTAAGAGTATCAACAAATCTATCTTCATCTCCCATGTATAAAAATTCATACCCGATAGCCAATACTATGTCCATACCGGTTGAATCAAATGGGGATAATATTTTGGATTGCACATTGACTTGGTAATTTGCCCATGGCAAATCTTCAAAAACGACCATCCCTGATGAATCGGTTGTATCGGTGAATACTGTAATATTATAGTCATAGGTTTTTAAAGAAACAGGAAGAGAAGTAAGCGTTTTCCCTTCGAATTTAACGAATAGTATTATTGAAAGAGCACCATCATACTGCAGCGGTTTCTCTTTAAAACAAGATGAAAAAAATAAAAATCCTATTATTAACCAAATAAATACTCCTTTCACTATAATATTCCAATTCCACTTATATTCGGAATAATACAACTAACAATTATAAAAATGAATCTGCTTAAATATAATCTAAATATAATTATCCATCCTTAATATTCGAATTTACCCATAAAACGGAACATATTTCCTCCATCATATACGCTCCCAAACTAAGTTTGGGAACGAGGGGAAATTGCTCCTTCACCACTGGGTACTCATTTCCAATCCATAATAAATCGAGGAATTAAATTCGCTAAGTCTACCCGTAAAAGGATTCTCCCATACTCCTCTATCATCAAGTAGATTATTGATATATAGAGATAATTCTGTATTATGAAATATAGATTTCGATACGCGAAAATTGAAAATCCATCTACTTCCGTAATCATAAAGATCATCGTCATACCAGTATGTCATACCCTGATGATAGACATGTTCTTTACCATCTTCAATTTTTGTGGTAGAATTGCTGTGATATATTGTTTTCTTTCGTTCCAGGGCTATTTGCTGAACATCGAGAGTTACCCATACACCCAATCGTTTGCTTATGTAACTAAGCTGATGGTCTATAATCACTTTCTCACGCCATGTGGAGTACGATGGATACCATATCTCTTCCCAGGATGTATCCGGCATACTGTCATAATTTAATCCCTTTTTACCAGTATGATTAAAACGATATGTTACATTCATCTTATACTGGAGATTATAAAAACGCTTTGTACGAATGGCTAACTCAGTACCCTCTGACTTACTCCAACCACGGTTCTGATATATAGAATATGATGCCTCAGTGATGGTATCAGGATTTACATCATAACCCCATGGATAGCCCACACCTTTTGGTTGATCTGAAGACTCTGAGTAGTATCTTGTCAGAGAAATTCCTAATACATCTCCTATACGCCAATCAAGAGAAATCTCATATTTTGTTGTAGAATATGCCTGCAAGTCAGGATTTCTTTGTGGATAAGACTCTTCGACTAATACCGAATCCCTTAAAAATTTATCAAAAGCCGGGGGACGATATATGTATGCCAGTGAAACAGTTTTAACACTTTTCCCTATACCAAAACGCAGTCGAAAATCATCTGTAAAAAAGTAACGGAAGTTTAATCTCGGACTTAAGAAATCACCATGATCAGATTTAAAAAACACTCTATCTTCAAACATATGATCAAAATTAATCCCTCTTGGATTAAAGACATCATATCTAAGACCCAATACTAAATCATATTTTCTTCCTAACAATTTACCTGAAATCGCATCTTCAGAATATAAACTCCACATCTGCAATTCCGGAAATTCTTCAAATGAGTAGGAACGTTTAGTAGAATACACACCGTAGTAATTTTTTAAAGAATCGATAACCAGTCCCTCTCCGGTGTTTTTCTGGTAATCACATTCGATACCTGTGAGAATTTTGTGTTTTTGATTCCACATATTCAGTTTTAACTTTCTCTGCAGTTTTGCAGATAATTTCCACACTTTTCCAATCTCTTTCAATTTTCCAATATAGCCAAACAGAGTGTCTGTTTCTGTTAAAAGTTGATCATTTACCCAGTGTTCTTTAAAGTATTTTTTCCTGTTTAAGTCTAATCCGAAAAAACCCCTGATTTTGTCATTATTTTTACGCTGATAGTCGAAAGTAACATTACCTGAAGCTCTATACCCACGGTTATAATTTTTCAATTTCCAGACATCTGTTGGCTCTTCATCATCAATCATCTTTGTAAAACTGGAACGTACCTTCATATCAAGTTTGCTATTGAGAAATTTAGTCGAATAGTTACCATTTAGATGGATCCGGTGATATTCATCACCGACCTTTCGCAGATCTCTTTCGCTATATCCATAGTTATAAAGTGATAATCCAGGATAGAATTTTTTAATCTGAGTCCTCCGCTACAACTTGCAGTTTTTGTATCCGGACTTATTTTTGCTTTTAATTTTGGAGAAATTTGTCCTGTTTTTGTCTCTACTTTAATAATTCCATTAGCAAAATTTCCATACTCTACTGATGGTATTCCGGTAATTACTTCTACCGATTTAATGTTATCTGCGGGGATCTCTCTCAAATCAATTCCGTATATTCCAGTAACTCCTTTTTGCTTTGCATTTGCGTCATTAGAGAGTTCATCGCCATCAACGATGATTGTGGTACCAAAAGACTCAAGCATCTTAATATCTTCTCCACCGGTAGCAACAGACCTTATCCCAAAATGAGTTGCTTTTGATAGTCCTGGAGTTTTTGATTTTTCAGCTCCAGGTACAAGCGTCAATATATCACCTAGGCACGAGGCTTGCATGTGCTCAATTTCACCGGAACCTATCTTTCTGATGGTTGTTGCCTCTTCCGGAATAATATCCTTTTGAACAGATGTAACCTCTATACCGCCAAGCATAAAACAATATTCATTAGTAGCTTTACCACTTTGCTTTAACAATCTGATATTTACATTGTAAGTGTGATATTTCTCTACTTTTAAATCAAATAAGGCATTCTTAAAATATCCATCTTTGACAGCCTCAATGTTGTAAATCCCAGCTTCTATGTTTTCGAGAATAAAATTTCCATAACCATCTGTAACAGTGGTCTTTGAAAAATATTCATCACTGTGTTTTAGAAGAATAACCAAAGCGCCTTCAATATTCTTTCTTGCCATTTGACACTGAACTTTACCATTGATTGTAGATGCCTGAATTGAGAATAGCGGTACAGAAATTACAATTAATAAAGTAGAGAAGAAAAACCTCATTTAGTTTAATCTTTTCCTTAGCTGAAATTACTAATCATTCACAATTGTCTTCTATTAACATAATTTCCATGTGCATTTTAACCAAAATTTTCATTAAAATACCCAAGAGATTCAACTATGTTCTTCTTACTCATCATAGTCGAATTACATTAATAGTATCTTTATTTATCAAAATCTTCTTAATTGAAATGTTGATAGAAAATATAAAAACAAGTTGATGGATAAACAAGTTTTTACTAATTAACCACAATACTATTTTTGCCAGTTAATATAGACTTTGATATTAACCTCTGTTAATTCCAAAGCATCTATCGGATTGTTTTCTCTCTATTAATTTGTTTTTCGTGAAAAAGGACTGAGATAAAAAATAGAGCGAAAATTTTCTAACTTTATAATTATAGCATTATCAGGAATATTCGGTTTATCAACTTTTCTGTTGATAAAACCGGAACTATTGGACTGATATCCCCGACGCAAACTTCGGAATAAGCCTATTCTTCACACCAGAGAGCCTATGGCTCTCGAGTACAAAAAGGGATAAACGGGCTTGAGTAAAAATTGAGAGAAATCACCACTCTATATTACAATATATACAGTGTTTATATACTTTGGATTTAAAGTGCCAGTTTTTCCTGTAATACCTTTACGGCATTATCCTTGGGAATTCGGATCTGTTCTAAAGAATCTCTATCTCGTAGGGTAACTGACCCATCTTCAAGGGTTTGTGAATCAACCGTAATTCCGAATGGAGTTCCAGCTTCATCCTGACGTCTATAACGCCGTCCAATTGAACCGCCATGGTCGTAAAATGCTGCCATATGTTGTCTTAAGTCATCAAAAATGGCTCTGGCAATTTCCGGCATATTATCTCTATTTACTAAAGGTAGAACAACCACTTTTATCGGTGCTAATTTAGGAGCCAGTCGAAGCACTACTCGATCATGCTCTGTATCTTCCCAATATGCATCTGCTAAAATGGTCAACATTGTACGGTCAACTCCGGCAGAACTCTCGATAACACACGGAATGATATGACTACTCGTTATAGAATCGAAATAACTTAGTCTTTTCCCGCTTGCTTTTATGTGCTGATCCAGATCATAAGTTTGTCTATCAGCAATACCTTCCAGCTCAGACCAACCAAACGGAAATCGATATTCAACATCCGTACATGCTCTTGCGTAGTGTGCGAGTTCTTCTTTTTCATGCGGTCTAAGTCTAAGGTAATCTGCCCTTACTCCCAACCTTTTGTACCAATCAAAACGTTCCTTGACCCAGTATTCATACCACCTGGCACTTTCTTCAGATTTCACAAAAAATTCGAGTTCCATTTGTTCAAACTCACGTGACCTGAAGGTAAAATTTCCCGTAACAATCTCGTTGCGAAAAGCTTTCCCTATTTGCCCGATACCAAATGGCAGTTTAGCACGCGCTGTTGTAACAACATTATCGAAATTAACAAAAATGCCCTGTGCTGTTTCAGGCCGGAGATAGACCTCTGATGTTGACTCCTCCGAGGGACCGAAATGAGTTTTAAACATTAAATTAAACTGACGAGCAGATGATAATTCCAAGCTGCCGCAGTTCGGGCATGCTAATTTCTCAAGTTTTACTGTCCCCTCATTGTCGCAATTAGGACAGTTGGAGTTTTTATAAGTACCCGGTTCATTTGCAAATAAATCATCGCCAAAACATTTTTTAAATTCATCCTTTACTTCAATTTTCCCAGCGTTTATTCTGAAGTTAAAAGCACATTCTGAACAATGAAAATAGTGAACCGCTTTATCTTCCCTGAAGCGATATTTACAATTCTTACAATCAATTAATGGATCATGAAAGTATTTAACATGCCCGGATGCTTCCCAAACTTTTGGATGCATAAGGATACTACTATCCATTCCCACAACATTTGCACGACTAGTAACTATATCATGCCACCATATATTTTTAATATTGCGTTTAAGCTCAACTCCTAATGGACCATAATCCCAGCAGCTGGTTATACCACCATATATTTCACTGGACTGGAAAATAAATCCTCGTCGCTTACACAGAGAAACCAGTTTATCCATTTGGTTATTATTTTTATTTTTTGCCATTATATTCCTTAATTATCCACCGCGAACGAACGCTAATTTATAATACTTTTTCACATCTTCTAAAATACAAATAACTCCCATGGCCTTTAAGCCACAACGAAGCATGTCTCAAAGAGATGTCTTTCCATAGGAATCCTTCGTGATCGACAAAAGTTGATATTTTTAAAATATATAAATTGTATATTGTTGATTGTTGATTGTTAATTGTTAATTGGTCATTGTTCATCAGGCGCTTTTCACTTTAGGCACTTTCAACTTTAGGCACTTTTATATAAACGTTTACTAAAAATCGCATTCTGTAAAATAGAAAATCTATATAACATAAAATAAAAAACATTTGCGTCAATTAGCGGTTACTCTTCATCTGTAAATTCAGTCTTGCAATTAGGACAAAATATAACAACATCTTGATTCCTTGTTTCTTTTTTCTCTATAATTGGATAACCACAACTTGAACACTTTTTATTAATAGGTTCATTCCATGTTGCAAACTTACAATCAGGATACCGACTGCAGCCATAAAATATTTTACCTTTCCTTGTCCTTCTTTCTACAATTTCTCCCGTACAATCCGTTTCAGGACAGGGGATACCGGTTGTATATGGTAACGTCGTTTTACATTCAGGGTATTTAGAACAAGCCCAAAATTTTCCATAGCGTCCTTCTTTAACTATCATTCGACTGCCGCAGTTAGGACAGGTTTTTAAACCTTTTTGAGAAACTTTATCAGTATGTAATGGTCGCGTATTTTTGCATTTTGGAAAAGCTGAACAGGCAAGGAAACGTCCATTTTTACTCCATTTTATAACCATCGGAGAACCGCAAAGTTCACACTTCTTATCTGTTTTTACCTGTAATCTTTCTTTTATATCTTTTCTACGGGCATCCATCCTATCAAGTGACTTCCTGAAAGGTTGATAGAACTGTTTCACAACATTGAGCCAATCTTTGCTGCCCGATTCAATATGATCCAGCTGTTCTTCCATTTTGGCAGTAAACTTCACATTGAAAATATCAGACATTCCGCTTAGCAAAATTTTATTGACTGTTTTCCCCAGATCAGTTGGATATAAAGTACCTTTTTCTCGTTCAACATACTTTCTATGAATGATAGTTGAGATGATTGTTGCATAAGTACTTGGTCGTCCAATGCCAAGACTATCCAATTCTTTAATAAGTGTACCTTCAGTATAACGAGGAGGAGGCTGAGTAAAATTCTGTTCAGGTTTTAACTCAATCAATGTGAGTTTATCCTGTTCTTTAATATTTACCGGAAGATTATTTTTCTTTTCCTCTTCCTTTTTTCCTTCCCGCCAAACCCGCAAAAAACCATCAAATATCAAATCGCTTCCCGTCACCCTGAAAAGATATTTACCTGCTTCGACATCTATTATCTTTTGCTTATAAACAGAAGGAGACATCTGACAGGCAACAAATCTATTCCAGATAAGCGTATATACTTTCTTTTGGTCACTGGAAAGATGCCTGGCGATTACAGCAGGAGAAAGGTCAAATCTTGTTGGGCGAATTCCTTCATGTGCATCTTGAACATTCTTTTTTGTGGTTTTGAAATATCTCGGTTTTTCGGGAATATATTCCATACCATATTTACTGGTAATAAGATTTCTAACAGAACTTATCGCCTCAGTGGATACTCTAACTGAGTCAGTTCTCATATATGTAATAAGACCAACCGGCTCTCCGTCAATATCTATTCCTTCATACAGCTGCTGAGCGATTTGCATTGTTTTTTTAGGAGAAAAACGAAACCTTCTTGTCGCTTCTTGCTGGAAAGTGCTGGTTGTAAAAGGCGGTGAAGGAAATTTCTTTTTATCTTTTACAGTAATTGATTTTACAAAGAATTCTGATTTTTTCAGAACATCTATGTGCTCCTTTACGGATTTTTCATCGGGTATATTTATCTTTTTCCCATTGATCTTTATACATTTCGCAGTAAAAACTTCATCACTAGGAGTCTTAAGGTCTGCCTCAATTTCCCAGTACTCTTTTGGTATAAAGATGTCAATTTCTTCCTGACGTTCACAAATAAGTCTAACAGCTACGGACTGAACTCTTCCGGCACTCAAACCACTATAGAGTACTTTCCAGAGAAAAGGACTAACCTGATAACCAAAGATTCTATCCAGTATGCGTCTCGCCTGTTGAGCATTTACCAGATTAGTATCAATTCTCCTTGGATGTTCTATTCCATATTTTACACCACTTTTGGTTATCTCATTAAAAAGAACACGCTTCAGCTCTTTTTCATTTGGTACTTTAAGTACTCTGGCAATATGCCATGCAATCGCTTCTCCCTCACGGTCAGGGTCTGTAGCTAAGTAGATCCTAAATGCATTTTTTGATGCCGCACGCAACTGCTGAATGATTCTTGTTTTGCCTTTAATTGTTACATATTTCGGCTTAAAATTTCTCTCAATATCAACACCAATCTCCTTTACAGGCAAATCTCTGATATGTCCTACAGAAGCAAGAACCTGGAAATCTCTTCCCAGATACTTCTTTATCGTTCTGGCTTTTGATGGTGATTCAACTATTAGTAAATTTTTACTCATTCTTTTCTCCTAATCGGCGGGCAATTTACAAAGTATAAATACAATTGCAACAATTTTTTATATGAAAATAAAACACGAATTTTCTCGCTCCGAAGGAGTCCCTTTGGGAAAGAGATGCCTTTCCGTAGATCACGCCCCGAAAGGGATCCCGATGGGAAAGGACTCTTATAGAGGATCCTTTGTGATTGGCATACGAATTTAAGTAAAACCTCAGTTACGGGTTTTACAGCTTTTTTTCATGTGTATAAAAAATCAGCATTCCAAAATGTTTTTTTAATATAAGTGATAGACGGCATTACCACACGCTATTTATCTCTTTCTTAACGAACTAAATTCAGGTAATTGTAAAAAAGCAATGACAATCATAAAAAAATTTGTAATTTCGCACACTTTTTAAAATCTTTAAAAATTAAGATTAATTGGAAACTCAGGATGAATCAGGATTATAAGAAATACTTCAAACCAATACTAAAAGTAATTATATTGTTGAGTCTAATTTACCTATTTCTCTTAAGCATTACACTAATCGGTGATTCTTTCAAGATGATGGGCAAGGGCGTTGCAGAAACATTGATTCAAACTACTTCAAATCCTTTTATTGGATTGGTTATCGGTATATTTTGTACAAGTCTTGTGCAAAGTTCTTCTCTTACAACCTCCCTGGTAGTTGGGTTAATTGCCGCTGGAGCATTTGGCACTGATCCTGCTAGAGCCGTTTATCTGGCAATACCAATAGTAATGGGAGCTAATATCGGCACAAGCGTAACAAACCTTCTTGTATCAATGGGACATATAAGAAGATCGGATGAGTTTGAGCGAGCATTAGGAGCAAGTATAGTTCATGATTTCTTTAATGTATTATCTGTAATTGTCATATTTCCCTTTCAATATTTTTTCAATATTATTGGTATTGCTTCAAGAGCGGCGGCAGGTTTGTTTGTAAATATTGGCGGGTTAAAGCTTGTAAATCCACTTGGTGTGATTCTCAAACCTGTTTCAAAAGCAATTTTGCATCTGTTTCCCTCTATTCCATGGTTAGGTATAATTATAGCATTTGTTTTGCTTTTTATTGCATTAAGGTACATTGTCAAAGTCATGAAATCACTTGTCCTTCATAAAATCGAACTTTTTTTTAACCAATATATTTTTAAAACAACAGCAAGGGCATTGATTTTGGGTATGCTATTCACAGCCATTATCCAGAGTAGTTCTATCACAACCTCTCTTGTTGTACCGTTGGCAGCTGCCGGAGTATTAAGTCTTAAGAAAATCTTTCCATATGATCTCGGTGCAAATATTGGTACAACGATTACCGCCTTTTTAGCTTCTTTAGCAACTAACAATGCTGATGCAGTTACTATTGCATTCAGCCATTTATTTTTTAACCTGCTCGGAATTGCAATATTTCTCCCACTAAAGCAAATACCTATTAAGATAGCAACGGTTTTTGCGCATTGGTCAGTGCGTTATAAATTCGTACCTTTATTATATATTATATTAGTATTCTTTTTAATTCCCCTTCTATTTATTACATTAATGAGGTAGTTATGTTTCGTGAATTTTTAAATATCTGGCGAAAAAAAGACATTACATCTGAGGCCCTGAATGAGTCTATAGAAATGCTTCGTGAAGATCAAGAGATGTTCCTTGAATCAGTCAGGTCTCTTAGAGAAAGTAACGATGGGAAACTCAGGATCGACATCTACAAAAAAGACAAAGATATCAATAAATCTGAAAGAGATATCCGAAAAAAGGTCCTAACACATCTTATGCTCTACGATAAAACCGAAATTACTTCCGGATTAGTACTTGCAAGCATTGTAATCGACATTGAGAGAATAGGTGATTATACTAAAAATATTGCAGACCTTGCTATTTTACACAAGAAGAAACTTAGTGCTGGCAGTTTTGAAAATCAGGTTATAAGTATGGAAAATCGAGTAAAGGAATTTTTTGACATTACCATTAAGGCTTTCCCGGGATCCAACGCTGAATTAGCACGAAAAGTCCTTTCTGAGTATAAAATACTTTCTTATGATTGTACTACGATTAAAGAATCTCTTATTAAAAAGGAAGATAAACTTAATGTCTCAGATGCTGTAACGTTAGCACTTTATTTAAGATTCCTAAAGAGAGTAGCAGCTCATTTATTTAACATTTGTACCAGTATCGTTAATCCTTTTCATAGAATCGGTTATAAAGAGAAGAAAAAGAAGTAGGCAGTAGGAAGTGAATTGATTATTGACGATTGACGATTGTCTATTGATTATACCGGAGGCGTTCCTTTGGGATTGTCTATTGATAATTATAAATCGCACAATTATTTTCTGTTGACAAAGAAATATATAAAAATATAGGATTTTATAGTGGCTAAAGGTGTTACAAAACAAAATGTAGATTTTGCAAAATGGTACACAGACGTGGTTTTAAAAGCAGAACTGGCTGATTACGGTCCGGTGAAAGGGACAATGGTGATTCGCCCTTACGGCTTTGCACTCTGGGAAAACATCAGAAATATTGCTGATGAAATGTTTAAAAAAACCGGGCACGTAAATGCTTACTTCCCTATGTTCATTCCAGAAAGTTTTATGAAGAAAGAAGCTAAGCACGTTGAAGGGTTTGCACCGGAATGTGCCGTTGTTACTCATGGTGGTGGGAAAAAGCTCAAAGAGCCGTTATACATAAGACCCACCTCAGAAACTATAATCTGGTCGATGTACAAAAAATGGATCAATTCTTACCGTGATCTACCTTTACTAATTAATCAGTGGGCAAATATTGTACGCTGGGAGATGAGAACACGGCTTTTTCTCAGAACCACTGAATTTCTATGGCAGGAGGGTCATACTGCTCATGCAACCGCTAAAGAGGCGGAAGAAGAAGCGCTCAAAATAATTGAAATTTACCGCCAACTGGCCGAAGACTATATGGCAATGCCTGTGTACGTGGGTGAAAAAACCGATTCTGAAAAGTTTGCCGGTGCTGTACGCACATATACAATTGAGGCAATGATGTTAGATAAAAAAGCTCTTCAGGCTGGTACATCACACTATCTTGGACAAAACTTTGCCAAAGCATTTGATGTTACATTTCTAAATGCTGAAAATAAACTTGAATATGTTTATGCTACCAGCTGGGGAGTCAGTACAAGACTTGTTGGTGCAGTAGTAATGACTCACGGTGATGATAAAGGACTAATTCTACCTCCAAAAATTGCACCTTATCAGATTGTAATCATACCGATCTGGAAAAATGAAACCGAAAAATCACAGATTCTCGAAACTGTCGAAAAACTCTGTAAAGAATTAAAAAGTAGAAATATCCGATATTTTGTTGATGATAACGAACAGACTTCGCCAGGCTGGAAATTTAATCAATGGGAGATGAAAGGGGTTCCTTTGCGCATTGAAATTGGTCCAAGGGATATTGAGAATCATCAGGTTGTTTTAGCTCGAAGAGATGTAAAAGATAAAAAATTTGTCTCTCTCGAAAAAGCTTCTGAGTCAATAGTAGAACTTTTAGAAATAATTCAGAATGATCTTTTTACAAAGGCATTAGATTTCAGAGAAAAAAACACCTTTCCCGTTGAAAACTACGAAGAATTTAAAAAAGTTATTGAAGACGGTGGTTTTGCAAAGGTTTTCTGGGCAGGAAACGGCGAAATAGAAGCCAAAATCCAGTTAGAAACAAAAGCGACAGTACGCTGCATTCCTTTTGATCAAAAAAACAAAGGCACCTGTTTCTATACTAAGAAATCCACGGATAAAACCGCTATTTTTGCAAAATCTTACTAACTTGAATTAAATCATCCAATACAACGAAAATTGAGATAAATAAAGAAATATTTTCACTTGTAACCATTGCATTAATGATGTAATCTATCATCGAGATTATGACTGTTACTAAAACAGAAGCACTGGTTCTTAAAAGTATTCCATTTAAGGAAACAAGCAGTATTGTACGACTCTACACTAAAGAAAAGGGGAAAGTATCAGTTATCGCAAAAGGCGCAAGAAGATTAAAAAGTCCATTTCGAGGCTACCTGGAACCGCTTAGTTATGTTGAAGTTATTTACTATTACAAGCCAACACGCGAAATCCAGACACTAAGTAAAATCGAGTTCATACAGACATTTTTTCAGAATTCAACAGAAATTACAGATACAGCATACGTTATGGCAGTTATGGAATGCATTGATAAATTCATTCATGGACATCAGAAAGATGAAGGGATATTTTTACTAACGGTTAATGTTATGAAGTTTATGGACAGCAATAGAGATTTTATAAAAGAAGCATTTATCTATTTTTTATTGAAAATATCTGCAATGTTAGGATATAAAATTGACTTTAACACATGTTCTATTTGCAAAAAACCATTGAAATCAGCACTATATGAACCTTATTCAGGAAAATTAATTTGCATAAAATGCGGCAATATTCAGGAGCACGTCCAGTCATTGGAAGCAGAAATATTGGAATATATGAAACTGTTAGAAAAAGCGGATTTGGAAGTAGGATTGCCAAAACTTCAATTAACTAAACCAGGTATAGATATAATTGATTTTTTAATCTCATATATCTCTTATCATCTGGATTTCCCTATTAAGCTCAAAAGCCTTGAAATGCTTGCGAATTTAGATTTTAATACGGAAGAAAAATAATATGCATATCTTAATAAGCTAAAGATAAAAGAATAACCGGAGAAATTTGATGAGCTATTACAGGTACGGTAATGATTCAAGATTTGGGAGAGGAAATATACGTCCCAGACTCTTTAAAGGTGCAATTCGCAATATAATTATTATAAATGTTGCTGTATTTATTTTCATGTATCTTTTTCCAGTTGAAAAATTTTTTATTTTAACGTTTGGATTAGTTCCGAAGCTAGTCTGGGGTAAAGGATTCATCTGGCAGCCTTTAACTTATCTTTTTATCCACGGTGGATTTTGGCACATATTCTGGAATATGTTTGTTTTATGGATGTTCGGCATGGAGATTGAAAACTACTGGGGAAAGAAAGAATTTTACAAATATTACTTCATAACTGGAATCGGATCCGGGTTGATCACTCTACTCTTCAGTCTTAATTCTACAATTCCAGTAGTTGGTGCAAGTGGTGCGATCTATGGTATTTTGGTAGCATTTGCATTGATGTTCCCAAACCGTTATTTGTATCTATATTTCCTAATTCCTATAAAAGCAAAATATTTCGTGATCTTCGTTGCAGTAATTACATTCTTTTCAACTTTTACTCCCGGAGTAAGCAATATCAGTCATCTTACTCATTTAGGTGGTTTCTTGATTGGTTTTGTATATCTCAAGAGATGGCAGATATCCAGTTTCATACGTTCAAAATTTCCCCATACGGTTCTCTTTTGGACAAAAATAAGGTTTAAAATCCCAATCCGTAAAGTGCATAAAACATCTAAAGATGAAGAGCTCATTAATAAATACGATACCGATGAAACCTTCAAGGAGGAACTTAATCGAATCCTTGATAAGATCAATAAGCATGGATACGACATTCTTGATGAGGAGGAAAAGAGAACTTTATACTTAGCAAGTGCGTATTTCACCGATAAAGAAAGTAAAAAAGATTAACTCTACTATGTAACTTTCCCTAGACGGGTCTCCGAAAAATTTAGGGGGTATGATGATATAACCTTTAGTAAGTTGACTGAGTGAAAACTTCATTTTATCACACCCCCTAAATGTACCAAATGTAGTATTTGCAATTACAAGTTGGTTCTATATCAGGCATTTGCCTGATTTCCTATCTCAAAGAGATGTCTGCGACAAATGACGTTGTAGGGTTAAGACTTAGTCTCATTACATAAAGTAGTAACTGATACTCAAAAAATAAAAACTTTGACTTGCCTGAAACCTATGCAAAGGTTGCAAAATCCTCTTAACTCTTTACTAATCCAGGCTTTAGGTAAAGAGCTAATCACAAATGAGAAATATAAAAATTAACAGAGACACTTCAATATCCTAACTTGGACAAGCCCCGTAGAATAACAATCTTAGAAATGATCGTTCACCAGTAGAAATAGTATTATTCAACGGGGCAAGCCAGAACAAAATAGGTTAAAAAAAGGAATTTCAAATTTCAAATACTAAATTTCAAACAAATTATCTCGAAGAGACTCCTACGGAGCAAATCTCAATGTCTAATGTTCTAAACCAATTGGTATAAGGCAAAAGTCGAAAGCGTCTCTGAAAAAATTTTATATTTATCTCATAAAGACCCCTTTGGGGCAATTTGATATTTGATATAAACATCATATTGAAACATGTTTTTTACCGTCGAGAAATCAAAATTTTCTTTACCCCGTGTAATACTTCGTTTTTTCACTCATCTGTTCTACTTTTTTTCATTTATTACACGGGGTGAACAAAAAAACAAGAATTTGAGAATTAAGGGACTAAAGAGAATACTTTGACATTCCCTCTCTAATTTTGTATTTTCCCGATGGTTAAAAGAATCTATGAGAACTATCAGATACCTAAAGAAACCATTAAAAATAGTAGCGAATCGCCGGAAAGACGAAAAGAGGCTGAGCTTAATTTTTATAATTCTCATTCTCCTTTTTTCAATTATTCTATTTTACTTCGTCCCCAAAGCAACACCCACAAAAAGTCTTATTTATTACGAAGGAAGACTAATGCTGAATAATGAGGTAAAAAGGGCACTTGTTAAAGAAGGATTAACAGAAATTGCAATTGTTTCAGATGATAAAAGTCAAATATCGGTAGCATTCGAAATTCCAGAAAAATGGAAAGATAAAATTCTCAAAGAATTTGTAAAATCTCAGTTAGCCCGTACTGGTTTATCCATCAGTAAAATCAGTAATTTCAGTATGAATAGAGGCTTTATAGTTTATGTAAATTACTACAATGAACCGGTAGGGTCTATCTCATTTATTAGAGGGAAGGGATTCACTGACCTCCGGCTAATCCATGGAGACATTAAGTATAAGCCTAAACTTATTGTTATCATAGACGATTTTGGCTACAGTAATAATGAAGTCATAAAAGGCTTCCTTGAACTAAATGCGAATGTTACTCTTTCAGTTATACCAGGGCATAGATATTCTCGACGGACAGCTTCTGAAGCGAAGAAAAATGGCAAAGAGGTAATGATACATATGCCTATGGAGCCGGAGGATGAAAATTACGCAGTTGGTGAAGAACAGTACTTGTTAAAACACAATCTTAGAAACTATGAGGTTGAACAAAGGATAAATTCTGCATTTATTGAACTCCCTGAAGCTGTAGGTATGAACAATCACATGGGTTCACTTGCTACATCTGATAAAAAATTGATGGAAATGGTAGCAAAAAGTTTGCAAAAAAAAGGGTTATATTTCATTGACAGTTTGACTTCTCCAAAAAGTGTAGCATACGAAGTTGCAAGAGAAGCTGGAATTCCTACAGCTGTTCGCACAGTATTTCTTGATAATAAACGCGAGAAGAACGAAATTCGGATGCAATTTGAAAAAGCTATTGAAATTGCAAAAAGAAGTGGAAATGCAATTGCAATAGGACACGTTTGTTCACAAACTCTTGAAACTTTTAAGGAGATGATTAACCAGGGATTTTTTTCTGAAGTTTCATTTTCATTCGCTTCAGAAGTTGTCTCTTAAACAGAGCAGAAGGATATGCCTTATCTCGAAATTAACTTAGACCCGTTTATTTCTTTAGAAGAATTGGTACATGCACCGCTTACCAATCCGCTGAATCTTTTAAGCTATGTGGAATCTATTGGAGTGTCCGGAGTAAGTTTCACTTATAGAGAAAACGTTAATTTAGTTAGAGATATTTCTACTTTAAGATCAATGACCGGATGTCGTTTCAATATAAGAGTTCCTGCAAATATTGAGATTCTTCAAAAAGTTTTACCGATTAAACCGGATATGTTAACAATTATTGATCCAGAATCAGCAGATAATACAATTGAAATTCACTCAAAGGATATAAAAGTACTTGTCAATACTATTTTAAACAGCGAGGATTTAGGGCTTGCACTAAGAATCCAACCAAAAATAAAACCGTTAAAAGAAGCATATCAACTGGGTGTTGATGAAGTTGAGATTGCCACAAACGAACTCGCGAAAGAAAAAACCCATAAAGGGTTTCTTATAGTTCTAGAAAAGATAACTCACACAATACGCATTGCAACTAAGAACAATTTGAGAGTGTCTATAGGCGGAGATTTAGACCGTCGTATAATCACCGCATTAAATGAAGTTGTTGATGTAGAATTTATATCCGTTGGTAACGCCCTATTGTCACAATCTTTAATAACAGGTTTTGAAAGTGCATTAAAAGAATTAATGGAATTAGTTGAGAAAAGTTAAGGGAGAACAATTTTATGATATTGGTAACAAAGGTCTATACAAGTTCTATAGTCGAGAATTTTCATATTGGTTATGCCGTAGCAGTGGATGAAAATGGTGATGTACTTTTTTCCGCTGGCGACCCTGAATATCCTGTATTTATCAGATCGGCAGCAAAACCGTTTCAGGTTGTTCCCCTATTAGAATCCGGAGCTGTAGAAAAATTCAATCTCAATGATAAAGAAATAGCTGTTATGTGCTCTTCGCACAATGGCGAGCCTTTTCATATTGAAGCTGTTTCAAACATTTTAAAAAAAATCGGAATGAAAATCGACGATCTACTCTGTGGCATACATCCACCTCTTGATAGAACAAGCTACGAACAAATGATCCTGAAAGGACGACGTGCTACTGCGATTTATAACACCTGTTCTGGAAAGCACGCCTGTATGATGGCTTTATCCAAAACATTGGATATTTCGCCCAATAACTATACTGGTCCTGACCACCCGGTTCAGAAGAAAATTTTAGAGAAAATAAAACACTATTCAGAAAAGGATAAAATCCCTATAGCCGTGGACAGATGCAATGTTCCAACTTACTTCTTGCCATTAAAAAATATTGCGTTAATGTATAAAAAACTCGCTGAAGGATCAGATGAATATTTACAAAAAATCGTCCATATTATGTGCTTGCATCCAAAACATATCGCTGGAAGAGGTAGATTTGATACAGATTTTATTACAGCTATGAGTGGTAAAGGAGTTTCTAAAACTGGTTCTTCAGGTGTACGGGGAGTTGGGGTTCGAACCGAAGACGGAAAATATATTGGAATTGCTATAAAAGTTTTAAGCGGAAATGGGCAAGCTGCTGATTCAATGGCTGTTGCAATAATGAAACATTTAAAACTTATAGATGAAGAAACTCTTGAAAAACTCGATAATTATTACAGCCCTGTCCTTAAAAACGATTCTGATACCGAAACTGGTAAAATCGAAACGGAAATCGTTCTATAAAAGGCTAAATAGTGTCTGTCTATAAAATCGTTTTTTGACATTAAACCGATAAATCGGTTTAAGTTATCTGGGAGATTATCTTCCACCAGACTAAAGTCTGGTGTTATTCTTATTTCTATATTAATCAGGAGATTAAGAATGGCGCCACTTTTTAGCGTGGTGATAAAATTCCCACACTCCTAACAAAACCACTTCAGTTATTTGTGACTTTATAGACAGACTCTAAATAGATATTCAAATTTACTGGTAAAAAAATCTTCAACAATAACTCGTACCCCAATTCTAGATTCAATTTTATGATAAATACAATCTTCTTCGACCTTGGCAATGTCTTAGTAAATGTGGACAAGTCTTTAGCTTGCAGAAAAATAGCGGAATTAACCGGCCTTGATATACAGACAGTAACTGAAGCAGCGAACTCCAGGTTAGAAAAAGACTTCGGAAAGGGTAAATACAGTATAAACAAATATATAAGCCTGCTTCATAAAAAATATACTATACCCAAAATTATAACTCTGGAAAAATTGGTGAAAATTTGGGAACTTCCATTCAGTCTTAACAAACCAGTTTTAAATATTCTCCCAAAATTAAAGAGACAAGTAAAAATATTTTTAATATCAAATACTAATGCTATACACATCAGAGCGATCGAGCAAAAATACAATATTCTTCGTAATTTTGATGGTTCCGTACTTTCATTTGAAGTTGGATATTGTAAACCGGAGCCAAAAATATATTACAAAGCTCTCAGACAATCAAATACCTCTCCAGAAAATTCTTTACTTATTGATGATCTTGAAGAAAATATCGTAGGAGCAGAAAAAGTAGGAATAAAAGGTTTCAAATTTACCGGTATTGATAACCTCAAAACCTTTCTCCTATCAGAAGGATTTCAAATCTGAATATTGTAATTGTTATTATGTTATCTTTAAAGAGGAACAATGAAGAAAAAATCTAATGGTTTAAATCTAATTTTGAAAAGCACAAATGTTTAGATTTGCATACTTTGTAATTAATTAATAATTTTTACTTGAGGTAAATAGAATAAGAGGTGGTCAAAATAATCGAAATCGAAAGACTAATATTAGATATTTCAACACAATTCATTAATATCCCACCAGAGAAAATTGATAATAAAATAAATGATGCTCTGGAAAGGCTGGGTAAATTTACAAAAGTTGATAGAAGCTTTCTATTTGCCCTTTCCAGTGATAAAAAAAAGATGACCATGACTCATGAATGGTGTGCTGATGGTATTGAACCTCAAATAGAGAAATTGCAAAATATACATCTAAAAGAACTACCCTGGTTGCAAGATAAATTAAGCAAATTCGAAATCATACAGGTATATGGTCCTGGCGAATTACCTCCCGAAGCATTTAGAGAAAAAAAAGAGTTAATACAGAAAGGTATCCAGTCTCTTGTTGTAGCTCCAATGATTTATAAAAATGAATTGGTTGGGTTTTTGGGGTTCGCTTCATCGAAAAAGAAAGGCAAATGGCTAGAAAAAGAAATCGATCTATTGAAAATTTCCGCTGATATATTTGTTAATAGTTTAATACGTAAAAATACCGAAAAAGCTCTTCAAGATTCGGAAGAAAAATATCGTTTATTAGTAGAAAATGTTAACGATGGAGTTGTAATTAGTCAGAAAGACAAATTTATTTTTATTAATAAAAAATTTGCTGAAATGCTGGGTTATACTCATAATGAACTAATTATGAAGGATTATCGCGAGATTTACACACAAAAAGGTGTAGAGATTATTAAGGAAAGAGAAAAGCATAGAGATAGAGGAGAATATGTTCCTGCCAGGTATGAAACTATATTTAAGAAAAAGAATGGAACGATTATTGACGTTGAAGCGAACGTAACAATAATAGATTACAAAGGTGCACCAGCGACTTTTGCTGTTATAAGTGACATAACGGAGAAAAAAGTTCTTGAGCAGCGTCAAAGGGAACTGGAAATTTCCCTACTGAAAAAGCAGAGATTATCTACATTTGGGCGTTTTGCTGAGGGAATTGCACATAATATTATAGAACCTCTTACAGTTATAATGGGCAGAGCACAGATGTTAAAATCCAAAATGCCTGAGTTAAAAGAACCTGATATAATAATTTCTCATGGGTTAAAAATAGAGGTTATTGTTGATAATCTGATGAAGAAGAGCAAAAGTGAGCAGAAATCCGGAAAAGTCCCAATAGATTTAAATGAATTATTGGAAACAGAACTGGGTTTTTTAGAAGCTGACTACTATTTTAAACACCAAATAGAAAAAAAATACTATTTTCGAAGAGGGCTACCCTTAGTAAAAGGTTTTTATAATGATTTTTCACAGGGTTTACTTAATATAATTCAATACTCAATAGATTCTATGTCAGAGTCAAAAGAAAAAAAATTAATTGTTAAAACTAGAAGTGACGCAGAATATATTTATATAGACATTTCCGACACAGGATGCGGGATAGCAAAAGAGGATTTGCCCAAGGTATTTACGCTATTCTATCATTCTAAGAAATATTCAACAGACGAAAAGTTCGACAAAATCAGAGTCTCTTTTACAAGTCTTTTTGATACTTACATGTTTTTAAAGCCTTATGGTGTCAAGTTTGATGTGGAAAGTGAACTTGGGGTAGGTACAACATTCCATGTAAAGATGCCAATTTCCTCAAATACTTAGAATTTGGCTTATGCTAATTTTACTTAAAGGAATATAACTGTAAAAGCATGAAGGGTAATAAAATGAAAAATAAAAACGAGGTTAATAAACAATTAGAGATGAATAGAAATAAAAATCGGAATCTGAATAATCAAACACAACTTGCTAAAGAAAGTGAATTGTTAAATGCACTAATAGACAATATCCCAGACAATATTTACTTTAAAGATCTGGAGTCCAAATTTACGAGAATCAATAAAGCCCAAGCAAAAGTTTTAGGCTTGGAAGGTACTGAAGAAGCTGTAGGTAAAACAGATATGGACTATTTCACGAAAGAGCATGCAAAAGCCGCAATGGAAGACGAAAGAAGAATAGTTGAAACTGAGATCCCATTAATTAATAAAATAGAGAAAATAAGAAGAGCTGATGGTGAATTTAGATGGGTATCAGCAACTAAAGTCCCTATAAAAGATAATAGAGGACAAATAACTGGAATTGTTGGTATATCAAGAGATATTACCGAATCAAAGCAGGTGGAGGAGAAGCTATCGAAGGAGCGCAATCTACTGCGAACGATAATAGACAACGTGCCAGACTACATCTACGTAAAGGATAGCGAAGGTAGATTTATTGTAGGCAATAATGCAGTGGTTCGTCAGATGGAACTTAAATCTCTAGACGAGCTTATTGGAAAGTCGGATTTTGACCTTTTCCCGCATGAGCTGGCGGCGCAATACTATGCTACAGAACAGGAGATCATTAAGTCCGGCAAGGGGATGTACGATTTAGAAGGCCCCACCGTGGACGCGAACAAGGAAGAGCAAAACAGGTGGGTTTCAACAAACAAAGTGCCTTTCCGGGACGCTCAAGGCAAGATCGTTGGATTCGTAGGCCTGGGCCGTGACATCACTAAGCATAAGCAGGCGGAGGAGAAAATAAAACACTTAAATGATGTACTACGTGCAATTCGAAATGTCAACCAGCTTATTGCTCGAGAAAAGGATCGTGATCATCTGATAAAAGGTGTCTGCGATTGCCTTACTGAGAGCCTCGGTTATAATAGCTCATGGATTGCTCTGTTTGATAAGAGTAAAAAATTTACTAAAGCCGCAGAAGCTGGCTGGGGTGATAATTTTATACATTTTAAAAAGCAATTGAGAAAAGATAAACTACCTGACTTCATCGAAAGAGCTTTAAAGAAAACGGGTATTACAGTTATAAGAGACGCTTCATCCTTATTATCTCGCTATTTTTTATCTGATAAACACGTGGATGATGCAATTATGATTGTCCGCTTGAAACATGGTGACACAATTTATGGTCTTTTGTCAGTTACTACTCCTAAGGATATGGCTGAAGACAAAGAAGAAAGAATGTTATTTCAAGAGGTTGCTAATGATATCGCATTTGCACTGTACAACATTGAACTCGAAGACAAGCGAAAAAAGGCAGATGAAGCACTTCAATACGAAAAAAAATTAATGGATTCAGTAATGGATAACATACCTGATTTTATTTACTTCAAGGATAGAGAAGGTAAATTTATCAGAGTGAGTAAGGCTAAGGCTGAGGAGGTAGGAGAAGACACAGAGTCCATTATAGGAAAGACAGACTTTGATCATTTTCCTGAAGGTGAAGCAAGTAGAAAGTTTGAGGATGAGAAGCTCATAATGGAGAAAGAAGAGCCGATAATATCCTTGGAGGAAAAGGCTACAAGGCCTGGAGGGGAGGAATTTTGGGTTTCCACGACCAAACTTCCCCGTTATGATGAAGAAGGAAATATCGTTGGTACTTTCGGGATTTCCAGAGATATTACCCAATTAAAGCAGGTGGAGGATAAGCTATCTAGGGAACGCAGTCTGTTGCGTACTTTAATAGACAACTTGCCCGATCTAATATATGCCAAAGACCTAGACAGTCGATTTATTCTCGGCAATATTGCAGTTGCTAATCTCATGGGACTGAAAACACCAAATGAACTCATTAATAAGACAGACTTTGACTTTTACCCGAAAGAAATCGCAATTCAATATTACGCTGATGAACAAAATCTCATTAAATCGGGTCAACCAATTATTAACAAAGAAGAACCACTTGTTGACCAGGTAACAGGAAAGAGAGGATGGCTTTTAACCTCCAAAGTGCATTTGAGGGATAATTATGGCAATATTATAGGGATAGTGGGAATAGGTCGGGACATCACTGAACACAAGAAAGCACGTGATGCTGTTGAGGAAAGTCAGCAGAAATTTGAAAGAATGTTTAACGGAAACCCTGAACCTGCCATTTACCTGGATAAACATTACCATATAATTGACATTAATCCTCGTTTTACTGAGGCTTTTGGATATACTCTCGACGAAATTAAGAATAAACACATCAATAAAGTACTGGTACCAGATGAGAACATCCAGGAAGCTGTGACGTTAGACGAGAAAGCAAAAGAAGGATATCTTTATTATGATACTTTGAGGAAGAGAAAAGATGGAACATTAGTTCCTGTATCTATTTCAGCTTCCCCAATAATTGTCAGCGGAAAACTCTCAAATTACTTCGCAATTTATAAGGATATCACAAAACAAAAACGTGCAGAAGACATCAATTTTGCGTTATACAGCATCTCAAAAGCTGTACAATCAACAACAAGCTTAAAAGAACTTTTTCAGTCAATTCATAAATCTATAAGCAATATTATTGATTCCATTAATTTTCATATAGCTCTGATAGATAAGGAAAGGAATATACTGACCGTCCCATATTGTGTTGACGAAAAGGATGAATATAAAGACCTTCAACTGTATGGATCTAAATCAGCAGTAGAAAAAATTGTTGAATCAGGTAAATCACTTTTAATGAGGAAAAATGATTTCCAGAGGGAAATTAGTGAAGGAACACTAAAATTGCATGGTTCTTTACCTGAAGTATGGCTTGGAATTCTTTTAATAGCAAAGAACGAGATTATTGGAATAATGAGTCTACAGAGTTATTCAAATCCAGAAGCTTATTCTGAAAAAGATATCAAACTCATGGAATCAATATCAGAACAGGTTGCTCTGGCTATACAGTATAAGAGAGCCGAAGGAGAAAAAGAGAAGCTGATTGATGATCTTCAAAAAGCTTTAAGCGATGTAAAAAGATTAAGCGGTTTAATACCTATCTGTGCTAACTGTAAAAAAATAAGAGATGATAAAGGTTACTGGGCAGATGTTGAAAAGTACATTTCAGAACGTTCGGATGTTGACTTTACACATGGCATATGCCCTGATTGTATGAAAAAACTCTATCCGGATATATACGAAAAAATTTATAGCTCAAAATCTAAAGCAAATAATATTAAAGAGTGAACTTTACATTCTTGATAGACTTTTATATAGAAAGACCTCATTATAAAAGAATTAAAAACAAATCATACCAAATTTGACAAAATCGTAAAAAGTAATTCAGGCATGTCATTGCGAGGAGCGGAGCGACGAATCAATCTATTAAAAACATGCACTTATGACCTAAGAGATTGCTTCGCGGAGTTTATCCTGAGTGAAGCGCAGGGCTCGCAATGACAGCTAATTCAGACTTTTTACGAAACCATCAAATTTAGATTTTAAAACGGCAGGATTCTATGGAAACATTCGGTTGGGTATCAATTTTACCTCCTCTTATAGCAATAATTTTAGCAATTAAAACAAGGCAGGTGTTTATGTCTCTATCTATTGGTATCTGGATAGGCTGTACTGTTATAACACATTGGAATCCAATAAGTGGACTGGCTGCTACACTCAATTCTTTTGTAAATGTTTTTCAAGATGCTGATAATACTCGTATTATTCTTTTCAGCGCAATGGTAGGCAGCTTGATTGCCTTAACTCAGAGGTCAGGTGGTGTTAATGGATTTGTGAATTTTCTGTTTGACCGAAAATGGATAAAAGACCGTAAGAGTGCTCAGCTATTGGCGTGGATAATTGGCGTTGTCATTTTTACTGAATCCAGCATAAAAATCCTGATAATCGGAGCTATCTGCCGCCCATTGTTTGACAAATTAAAAATCTCACGTGAAAAGTTAGCGTACATTGCCGATTCCACCTCAGCACCAATATGTATGTTAATTCCACTGAACGCATGGGGTGCATTTGTAATTGGACTACTTGCAGCACAGGGCGTTGAAGAACCGACAACCGCACTGCTTCAATCGATTCCTATGAATTTTTATTCTATAATTGTTGTACTTATGGTATTGTTTATTGCACTTTTCAAGTTAGATTTTGGTGAAATGAAAAAGGCTGAAAACCGTGTCTCAAAAGAGGAAAAATTGCTAAGGGATGGAGCGGTTCCGCTTATAGATGAGACTATCGTTGAGATGAAGCCTGTTGAAGCAAAGAAGCATTTAGCACGAAACATGGTCATTCCTGTAGCTATTATGAGCATTGCTATGCCAATTGCACTAACAATAACCGGAAAAGGAGATATAACCCACGGTTCCGGCTCGACCGCCGTTCTTTGGTCAGTAACGCTGGCAATAGCTGTTGCAGGTTTAATGTATCACTTCCAGAAATTGATGTCTATGAAAGAGATAATGGACATGATACTTAAGGGAGCAGGAGGTATGATCTCTCTGGCGCTCCTGATGATGCTGGCATTTTCGTTGGGCAATACCTGTAGAGAATTAGGAACCGGACTATATGTTTCAAAAGTAACCTCATCTTTTCTAAATCCGGGGTTAGTCCCAGCATTAGCTTTCGCTGTATCGGCATTTGTTGCATTTTCAACGGGAACCAGCTTCGGAACATTCGCTTTAATGATCCCACTGGCTATTCCTCTCATAAATACTCTAAGTGTTAATCTCCCTCTGGTAGTTTCAGCAGTTCTCGGAGGAGGTGTTTTTGGTGATCACTGCTCACCAATTTCAGATACTACAATGGTGGCTTCAATGGCGTCAGCCTGTGACCACATAGACCATGTTAACACACAACTGCCTTATGCACTGATTAGCGCCGGATTGGCTTTTATACTGTATATGGTTTTAGGATTTGTTATTTAGGGGGTGTGATAGAATAAAGTTTTCATTCATTGTAATTTATCATTTTGTTATTTATGAATTTACAATTTAAATATGTTCGGGGGGTGAGAAAAACTAATTACCATTTACTGAATTATATTCATAATATTTTTACTGAACTTAGAATAAAACAAAAATCCATTTTATTTCTTCTTCCCAGAGGGATGTCTTCGACACACCCCCTAAAGGTTATATCATCACACCCCCTTAATGCTATTAAAACACGTTTGAATACGCTTAAACTAATTCAAATAGAAAGATGTGTAATTTTTACAAAGCATTTCGTAGTTTAATAGAAATGATAGATGGACATTATTTTGAATAATTTTAAATTCTTTAAACAGTAAAGAGTCCACTTAAAAAAGGTGAGCTATTAGAAAAAGAAACCGTTGAAACGGTTGAATCGTTTGGGCTGTGTTTTATTAACCCCCAATTTAAGTTGCGGGTTAATAGTAAGTTACGTCGGCATAGAACTGTTTTTCTCATCTCAAAGAGATCCCGTTGGGATAGAGATGCCTTTGGCAAACAGTTTCCATAATCATCAGATTGATTCAACTTCAGATGCTTTTTTCAGTGGACTCAGTAAAGATTCTAAAATATTTTATTATTATGGAGTAAAATATGTCAGTTGATTATGAAGAATATGAAAAGTGTTGTGAAAAAATACGTAAAGAGAATAAGAATCTGTTATCTAAGTTTGAAGACTGGTTAGTCAAGAAAAATTTGGGGCAAAAAACAATCAACAAGTATGTTGGAAATATTGATTTTTATATCAATGAATATTTATTATACGATGATACTAAGGAACCTGAAGATGGAGTATCTTCTATTAATATGTTTCTTGGTTACTGGTTTATTAAAAAAGCAATGTGGTCAAGTGAATCATCAATAAAGAGCAATGCCTCAAGTTTGAAGAAATTTTATAAATTCATGCAAGAAATTGGCAGAATTGATAAAAAAGAATTAGAATATCTTAAGATTACAATCAAGGATAACATATCTGAATGGATAAATACATTAAAACGTTATGATGATCCCGCAATAACAGATATGGAAGAAGTTTGGGGCTTTAAATAAAAAAAGAATGGCGGAATCTGAACATCATTCACAATCCTATTCCCGACCAGTGGGAGGGCTGGCATGTGAATAAATCAGGCTAAATATATCAAGAAAGGAAAACATGAAACAGAAAATCCGGGCTATTGTTTTTGACTTTGACGGTGTGGTTGTGGATTCCGAACCACTTTACAAGAGAGCAGAGGAGAAATTTTTTACTGAATATGGAGTTACAATTCCTTCCAATGACTGGAAATACTTCAAAGGATTGTCTGAGGAGGGATTTTTCAAATTAGCATCTGAAAAATATGGAATCTCTGTACATTCGGAAAAACTCCGAAATAGAAGTAGAGAACTTTTTCTGGAGGAAATTAAACATAACCTGAGGTATCTGCCAGGTTTTGAGAAGTTCTTTGAAGATATTAAGGGTAAATATAGAATAGGATTGGTTACTTCAACACCTCGTTCTATTCTAGAATGGATTTTAAGTAATACAGAAGTAAAAAATCATTTTGAATATATAATAACAGCTGATGATGTAGAAAAGCGCAAGCCTGATCCGGCACCCTATTTAGAGATTTGCAAGAAAATGAACGTAAAACCTGAACAAGTCATTGTCATTGAAGATTCAATAAACGGTGTAAATTCAGCAGTTACAGCAGGAGCAATAACAATAGGATTTACGAGCAGCCTTTCAGAAGAAGATTTGAATGCAGCTAATTTCTTTGCTAAATCATACAATGAGATTAAAAAAATAATTGATGCTTTTTTATGAAAGTGCCTAAAGTGTCTAAAGTTGAAAGTGCCTAAAGTGTCTAAAGTTTTAAATGCCTAAAGTTGAAAGTGAATAAAGTTTTCTCAAAGAGATGTCCTCGACAAAAGTGAACTTGCCAAAAGGCTCCGGCTACTGACGGAAAAGTGCCTAAAGTTATATTGAAGCTTCGTGGTGACCGAAAGGCCATACGAGATATTCATAAAAACTATGGTCAAACCTCATTAGAAAGAAAAAACGGTGTAAATATTCCTTGCATTTAAAGTCTATAAAAATGATATTACAAACCGTTTATTATGTTATTTAGAATTGATTTTTCCGACATGCGACCGAACCAATCAGTCTATTCGACTGCGAAATGTTTCTTTCATAGCTTTCATGCTAATATTAAAACTCCAATAATCATTACCAACCTTTCACCAATATCACAACTTTTAGAATAATTAAAATTTCTCTTATTTAGTCATCTCTAAATGAAATTTTACAACAAGCTCATTGAAAAATTATAACAGAAAAGAGAAGGCATGTCAAAAGTTAAGAATTGGTTGAAATTGCTAAAGATTGATCCTATTCCAATACTCGTAAAAAAGGCTCCCTTGCCAGTTAAATATGCTACTGTAGAGCGTTTTTTACCTGAAGAAACTGAGCTGCTATCTAAACTTCAGCAGGAATTACAGGACTTTAAACCACGTGAGAAGCTGTTAAATTCACAGCAGCCTGATGGACTATGGAAATTGGATAAAAAGTATATTATTGAAGAAAGACGTAAAGCGATGCTCTTTCTTCTACAGTTGAAGAATATGGCTCAACTTCTGGATTATGGCTGTACAAAGGAAATGCCTTCAATTCAAAAAGGGATAATAACTCTTTTAAAGATGCAAAAACCTGACGGCAAATTTCCTTTATTATATCATCATCACGGCTTTGCTCTCTGGCTACTGGTAAAATACGGCTTGTTAGGTAATCCATTTGTTGAAAGAGGTTTTCGATGGATTGCTAAAAGACAGCATCCAGATGGTGGTTGGCTATCAGCTTCCATGGTTCCTTCAAGTGTTTCTGTAAAATCCGCAAAGAGCGGTATCTGGACTACTCTATTTGTGTGTCAAGCATTCAGTGTCCACACCAGATTGAGAAAATCATCTACCTGCCAGACTGCATCAAAGTTTGTATTAGAAAATTTCTTAGAACCTAACACAACTTCATTATTCCCTGAGCCTGATGCGTGGAATTATCTCTACATGGATTACACAGATAACGGTTTATTCCGAGGAGGGACTTTAAGATTTGTTGAAACTCTTTCTAAGCTTCCGGATACCTATGTCCATCCAAATTTCAAAAAAGCTGTTAACTGGCTTATTGATAATCAACTGCCATCAGGACTATTTCCTGCAATTGTCGGAAAGTCAACGCAAGGAGATTACAACGTAACCTTGAGGGTAATAACTGCTCTTAAGGATATAGAAAAAAATAACTCTTAGTACAAATATGAAACTTTTTTGTTTTCTATCAATTAGATATTCTGGTTAACTTACAATATTGAAATAATTAAAGTTAACGGAGTTCGGAATGCCCAATACTAAAAAAAATCATAAAGAAAATACTGAGGTGGTATCCACTATTCCTGAAATACTGCCAATCATGGCACTAAGAAATACTGTTCTTTTCCCTCAACAGGTAATACCTATTTATATAGGGCGAGAACGATCCTTAAGACTCATCGAGGACCTACCGGAAAATAAAAAGAGGATAGTTGTTGTTGCACAGAGGGAAGGGTCTATTGAAAACCCTGATAAAGAAGACCTTTTTAAATGGGGCACAATTGCTCAAGTACTCAAGATCTTTAATATGCCTGATGGCAGCAAAAGCGCTATTGTGCAGGGAATGGAAAGAGCAAAAATTCAGTCCTTAATCCAGCAGGAGCCTTACTTTAAAGGAGCAATTCTCAAAACTCAGGAGAATTATAAGCCAACTATAGAAATTGATGCAATGTTAACAAATATTCGACAACTTTATGCAAAATTGATAAAAGTAGCACCATATCTTTCTGAAGAACATACATCTATACTTACAAATATTCAGCATCCGGGCCGTTTAGTTGATAGGGTTATGCACCTTGTGAATGTGCCAGTTGCCGAGAAGCAAAAAATATTAGAAGAACTTGATGTAAAGAAGCGATTGGAAAAAGCAATAGTTGTCATTAATCGGGAAATTCAGAGAATAGAACTCGGCGAAATGATCCAATCTGAAGTTCAAGATGAGATTTCTAAGACTCAACGAGAATATTTCCTTCGTGAGCAGCTCAAAGCTATCAAAAGGGAACTTGGTGAAGATGAAGGAACAGTGGAACTTAAGGAAATAGAAGAGAAGATAACTAAGAGCAAAATGACTGATGAAGCCAGAAAAGTTGCAAATAAAGAATTAGACAGACTGCACAAAATACCTCCTGCGTCACCGGAATATACTGTTTCACGTACATATCTAGATTGGTTAGTAGGCCTTCCCTGGGGAATTTACAGTGAAGATGACGTAGATGTAAAAAAATCTCAAAAAATCCTCGATGAAGATCATTATGGACTGGAGAAGGTAAAAACGAGAGTTATCGAATACCTTGCTGTTAGGAAATTAAAAAAGCAGGTAGATAAAGATGAAATAGTAAAAGGTCCGATTCTCTGCTTTGTCGGTCCTCCAGGGGTTGGAAAAACTTCTATGGGCAAATCCATTGCGCGTGCAATGGGAAGAAAGTTTGTCCGAATTTCATTAGGTGGAGTCCGGGATGAAGCGGAAATTCGAGGACATAGGAGAACCTACATCGGTGCTCTTCCTGGAAGAATTCTTCAAAGCATCAGTAAATCAGGCTCGAGTAACCCTATTTTTATGCTTGATGAGATAGATAAGGTTGGAGCAGATTTTAGAGGTGATCCTTCTTCAGCTCTTCTTGAAGTTCTCGATCCGGAACAAAATTCTACTTTCAGTGACCATTACCTTGAAGTTAATTACGATCTTTCAAAAGTGATGTTTATATCTACTGCTAATATGGTTGATACGATTCTTCCCGCTCTTAGAGATAGAATGGAGACACTGGAATTTTCCGGGTATATTGAAGAAGAAAAATTGAATATTGCAAAGAAGTTCCTGATTAAGAAACAAATAAAGGAACATGGGCTTACAAATACAGATGTTGAATTCAAGGATGAAGCAATTCGCTGTATCATTAACAATTATACTCGCGAAGCAGGTGTCAGAAACCTTGAAAGAGAGATAGCGAACATCTGTAGAAAAGTTGCGCGAGAAGTTGCTGAAAAAACAGGAAAGAACAGCTTTATTATAGATACTAAAACTGTTCAGCATTACCTTGGACCACAGAAATATTTTGTTGATATTGCAGAAAGGGTTTCGAGACCAGGAGTAGCAATTGGTTTAGCATGGACATCGGTTGGGGGTGATATACTTTTTATCGAGGCCACAAGCATGAAAGGAACAGGCAAACTGAAGTTGACAGGTCAATTAGGCGATATTATGAAAGAATCAGCCGAGGCTGCATCAAGTTATATTCGTTCAAATGCAAGAGACCTGGGAATTGATGAAGAAATATTCTCAAATACTGACATCCATATTCACGTTCCTGCAGGAGCTATTCCAAAAGATGGTCCGTCAGCAGGTGTGACCATTTTAACAGCAATGTACTCCCTGTTAAAGAAAAAGAAAGTTAAAAACAATCTCGCAATGACCGGAGAGATAACGCTTAGAGGCACAGTTCTCCCAATTGGTGGTGTAAAAGAAAAAGTCCTTGCAGCACATAGAGCCGGATTGAAACGGGTTATACTTCCGGATCATAATAGAAAGGACCTTATTGAGATTCCAATACAGATCAAAAAAGAGATGAGATTTGATTTTGTTAAAGAGATGTCTGAGGTTCTTAGTCATGCTGTAAGGAAATAATTATATCAATTCTTGTGAAGAACAGAGTAATTAATTAAATTCCACAGCTTTTTATCAGGGCGCTTAGCTCAGCTGGTTTAGAGCGCTGCCCTTACAAGGCAGAGGTCATCCGTTCGAACCGGATAGCGCCCACAAATATATCCTACGAAACAATAAAATTGCCCTAAAGGAGCCTCTGTGAGACAAATATTCCCAAAGGGATCTCTTCGAGACAAATATCAAATTGTACCAGAGTAGATTTTAGATTGCAGATTGCAGATTGAAACTCGAAGATTGCTCAGGAGGATCATCAATCAGCGATTACAATACAATAAACATGTCACTCTTTCGGAGTTCAAAACGGATACTGGTTTTTTACCTGCTACAAATATTTCACTCCTAACGGAGTTAGAAAGCATACAAAACTTCTCGTTCCGGTATGAGCTCACTCGTAACGGTAGCATAAAATTTCAAAGCCAATTTTAGACCTAGGGTTGAGTTATATATGAGTTCGGAATGCAAACCAGTTACATCAGACTCCTCTGGAAAGATTCACTGTATAAAATAAAAAAGCCCCGACTGATCGGAGCTTTGATAAAACAGCTTCTGGAGAATTTATTTTAATGAGCGCCTGTCCTGAAGGTAACCATCTGCCAGAAGATAATTTTTAATTGTAAATGTTTAATTATGAATTTTCTTCTGAGGATTTAACGATTGAAGTAAGTAATCGAATCAATTCTTCACAATCTTTAATTATTTCGTCTTTCGATATAAAACTGCTATGAATAAGCAATTGCAACCAGTCCCAAGGGGATCTCTATGAGATAATGTGTTTCTCGCACCTCATTAGATTCGATCGACATTTTGGATATAAAATCTTTTTGGCTCTGTCATGCCTGAGCTTCTTCTACGTTCGCACCGATGGAAGTACCTGACCTCAATAGCTGCTTAGACATAACATATTCATTCTTCTGTTTACGCAAGTATTTATATAAATCAATAATTTTAAGAGCGAAATCAAAGGATTTATCCTTAACTATATTTACCCTATTATTCATAATTCATTCACAATTTAAAATTGAAAATTGAAAATTAAACATTCAACATTAAATTCTGTGGTGAATTCTTCAAATCATAAAACCGTATAAGGCATTTTCTAAAGAAGTGTAATTTCTGGAAATAATCTTAAAATCATCTATTCCTAATTCTCTGGATAAATGCTTTAATCTGTTGGCATCAGATTCATCTGGAGTCAATTTTACTTCATAGGCAACTTTTTTGTTGAAGACAAAATCAATTTCTACACCACTCTTTTTCTGATAGTAATTGATTTCACCTCTTGTCCTCAAACTTTGAAAAATACCATTTTCGAAAAGAGTTCCAGAATCTAATCTCGCAAAGTGATTTGCAAGTCCTGTATCACAAAGATAAATTTTCGGCATCTTCCTTATTTCATAGTCTCTACCTCTATTAAAAGGTCTCACTATTCTTATAAAGTATGTACTTTCAAGAAAGGAAATATATTCGTTTAACGTTGCCCGAGAAATGCCAAGCTCCTTAGATAATTTCTGTACATCCAGCTTTGAGCCAATTCTTTGCATCAGAAGCAGTATAAGATCCCTTATAACATCATTTCTCCTGAAGTCACTAAGTTGAACAATTTCCATCTGGAAAAACGATGTAAAAATTTCTTCTAATACTCTCTTCTTTTCTTCAACACTCGATTTTAGCACTACACCTGGAAATCCGCCAAAAGAAAGGTACTCACCATACAGGGGCGAAATTGTATCGAATATCGAATGAGTTATATTCAAGGGATTATCAGGGATTTTTAATGACGAGTCTTTAAATATTAAAAATTCATTGAAAGTTAGCGGGAAAAGCTCAAAGATGATTTTTCTACCTGACAATGACTCTGCGAACAGATTTTTTAAATAGAAGCTGGCGGAACCAGTTAGAAAGAATTTTATACCATAATGGTCGATAAAATATTTAACTATAGAGGGAAGATTAGCAGTAAACTGGATTTCATCAAGGAAAACAAAGGATTTTTGTGAGAAATCCAATCCCAGAATCTCAAATGAGGTTTTAATCCTCTTGTAATTAGACTCTTCAAAGTACTTTCTATTTACAGGATTTTCTAAGTCGAGATATATTTTATTTTTCGAGTCTATTCGATTAAAAAAGTAGTTCAGAATTGTTGTTTTGCCTGTTCGACGCATTCCTGTAATAACAAGTGCCTCTGGAGATTTGAGATATTTCTCAATCTCTGTCATAATATCTCTGAATTTAATCTGATTGGTCGGAAGATTAACCATATGCTAAATGAATATTACAAATAGTAGAACTATTTGTCAAGTAAAAAGATTAACCAAAAAGGGTGTAAAGATTAATTTTGAATTGTAAATGTTTAATGTTGAATTATATACCCCAGAGATCACAAGGGACTCCTCCGGAGGATCTCTTTGAGACGGGAAAGGGACGCATTTGGCGCAAAATTAAGAATTACATCAGTAGGAATTGCCACATCTGCCAGCTGGCGGATTAGTACCAAAGTTATTCCGATAAAAGTCAACAAGAAAAATAGATAATTTTTGATTTGTTTTAAACTCCAATTTTCTCTACTTTATTTTTAGAGAGTGTAGTGGATGAGTCCGAACATAAGTGTAAATACATTTTGGACCTCTACTCGCTCTTTTCTTCTCTTGTTCTGCCTCCTGGAGATTGGTGCTTTATAACCTATCTTTTCCACTTTGAAAGAACTTAAAGTATAACAACTAATTGTAAATATTATAGATACAAATAAAATAGATGATATTATATTTAAAAACGTGCATAGAATACGTTCGGAGTG
>Ga0307433_1000177_pt1 | contig 58318 bp, 58 predicted proteins | sample SalMarWE160210MG_FD_202166 | JGI IMG/M metagenome (GOLD analysis project Ga0307433, IMG submission 202166) | Salt marsh sediment microbial communities from the Plum Island Ecosystem LTER, Massachusetts, United States - WE1603-210 | ecosystem: Environmental > Aquatic > Marine > Intertidal zone >...
TTGTTGTGATTTAGAAATTATGTTCTAATCTATCAATAATATCATTTTGTATTGGTGTTCCAAGATCGATAAAAGTTGCATTATATCCCCCTACTTTTACAATTAAGTCAGGATAGTTTTCAGGTTGGTGTTGTGCATCCCTTAAAGTTTCTGTTGAAACTACATTGGGTTGTATCTGCATACCTCCTTTTTCAAAATATCCTTTTAAAAGACTATATAGCTTTTCTACACCTTCCTCGGAGTTGAGATTCTGTGGATGCATTCTTATATTTACTGCAACCCCATTAGTTGCATAATCGTAATTAAGTTTTGCTACAGAGTTCAAAATTGCGGTTAATCCATTTTTTTCTACTTTATTAACAGGTGATAAACTATTTGAAATAGCTTCCAGAGCTTTTCTACCATCAGCAGTAGGTCTCGTAAAAAACCCCTCCATCACATGAATTCCCATAGAATACGCACCAGCATTATATCTCCCGCCTCTGAGGGGGTTATATTTTGCAATTTCTTGTGAAAATAAATCCCATAATTTTAACGCAAGGTTATCGATTTCTTCCTTATCATTTCCCCATTTTTGGTATTTATTAATTAGCTTTTGTCTGAATACTTCTTGATCTTCGAAATTTGAATTTAAAATGTTGATTAGCTGGTGTAATGTCAGCAATTTCTCTTCATAGACAACTTTTTTTATATTATATAATGAATCCACTAAGGTTGCGAAACCATACGCAGTAATAGAGGAGAAATTATACTTTGCTCCTCCACATACGTAATCTTTCCCATTTTCCATGCATCCTTCTAAAGTTGCTGAAATATACGGATGCTGAAAGAATTTCATAGCTTCAATATCTCCAACTTTAGCGATTTCTGTGGAGATTCTTATATTAAATTTAAGCTGGCGAACAACTGCTTCATACAGATCATCAAATGTTTTAAATTCTGATGGATCACCTGTTTGTAATCCATCAATCTTTTTAGTGAGATTACTATAACCATTATTGAGGGTTAACTCCAGCACACCCGGTAAATTCATAAACATTCTTCCTGTGGCAGGAAAGTTGTTTCCTTGTCCCGAAGGTTCTACACATCCTATTAAAGCATAATTTCTCGCATCTTCTAAAGAATATCCCGCTTTTTGAAGTGCGGGAATGATTATATCATCATTATAAAAGGCAATTCCCGATGTCTTTCTGAACACCATAAGAGCTTTCTTAAAGAAATTCTCAGGTGTGGTCTTATGAATTCTTAATGATAAATCTGTAGAAAAAACTTTAATATTTTCATATGCCTCAAGGAAAAGGTAGGAAAGTTCATTAACTGTATCATCTCCATTCTTATCCATTCCTCCTATAGTAATAGTTTGTGTATTTTGACCAAGGGCATTTGCCACCATAGTAAAATCTGTGGGTAATAATGTCACATTCCACGTCAGTTTTAAATTTAGTTCTTCAATCAATTCTAAAGTAAAATCTCTGGATATACGCCCATCTTCGATGTCTTTTATGTAATAAGACCATAATATTTGATCTAATCGTCCTAAGGCAAGAACACTTCGCTGATAAATGATGTTTGCTATGTTTTGAGAAAACCAGATAAATTGTATTGCTTCATAAAACGTATTTGGAGGTTCCCTTGTGAATTTTTCCATCATATGACCGATAACTTCTAATTCTCTTTTTCGAAGTCCATTTTCGTGCTTCTCTGCCATATTGAAAGCAAGATCAGAATATCTCTGAGAGAAATCTATAGCTGCTTGATAATAAATTTTAACTGCATCATAAAAATTATCTTTTTCTTGGAATTTAATGTCTTTTCTATCTAAACGAGTTTGGTATTTCATTGCTTCTTCGATTATCCCCTTATATCCCAATTTTAACAGTTTTTCATAACCTGCGCATAAATGTCCTTCAGTAGTTCCGATATGAATTGCTATATTTGGTGCTAACGCATCAATTAACCCTTCTCCTGAAATATAACCCTCTTCTAATAATCTTTTCATAATTCTACTCCCTATCAGTGATTTATCTTTCCAATAGGGGAGAATCTCCATTAAATCTTCTATCTCTTTTTCTTCAATGAAGAAAGGTTGTAGTGGTCTTCTTTTTAATTTTTTGTAAGTAATTCGTTTCTCTAAGCTGTTATCATACCTCTGAATATCCAGATTAATTTTTTCACCGAGGTTTTTACTTGTTTCATTGCCTACTAATAACTCATCTTCTCGGATGAAAATAGTCATATTTTTTAACGTATGAGCTATAGCTTTTGCCCTTTTGATGATCTCAGTATCATCAGGATATTGTTTATAAATCTCAGTAAAATATTTCATCCGTTCAATGCATAATTCATATTTGCTAGATAAAAGATTGTTTTTTAATCTAATTATTCGGTCGGAATCACATTTCATTATCAAAGTTTTTACTCCTCACCATATATTAAGGTAATTAAATAATAAATAATTGTATTTAATACTTCCTTTTACCAATTTCGTCTTAATTGGGTCCTCATTATCTTTTGAACAGCTTTAATGGCCCAAATCACATATTTATAACATGTTGTTGACCAGCATTCATCATTTTGATATTCCATAAACCCATTAGGTTCGCTGAAATCATATCCACATAATTGAGCGCAAATTACTGATCCAAATTCTTTTTCAAATTCAGATGCAAATTTAGCCGCTTTTAAATATGCAATAGGTATTTTTTTATTGCTCATTCGTTTTTTTCCGCCTAAAATGACACCAATTGCCGCACAACCCCCATAAACAGCTCCACACGCTCCTTGCCATCCTTTTCCTGATTTATAACCACCAAATCCCCCTGCTAAAGGAATAATAGCATTATTTAATAAACCATTTTTAATCCCCCAGGATATCTATAATATTAATGAGGGTTAATTCCGCACAATTGACACCCTTTCGTAATTCCGGTAAGCTTTTTTCTAATGTTTCAATCTTTTCTAAAAATAAGGTATTAATCTTTTTTTCTCTCATTTTAATACCCGTTAGTGATTACTTAGGAATAAATCCATTGTCTAAGATAATCCTTGTAGCCATCTGTGCTACCTTTCCTACAATATCAGAGCAATAGTGTATCATATCTGAGTTAAACGCTTCCTCTTTTTCATCTTCATTCCATAAATTATACGTTCGACCTATAAGAGAGTTTTGCACATCAAAACAGCGACAAGAACCATATTTTTCGATATATTCATCATGAAGCTGTTTCACTAAACCATAAGATTTCAGTGGTTTATACATATCTGAAAAGTCTTCTTTTCCTCGGCCAAAAAGAAAACTAATTACCATTGATGCTCCAACAAGAGCTCCACAAGAACCATCTCCTGTGAGGCCTAAACCATCTGCTAGTCCACTCGCTGCTTTGAATACATCCTCATTCCATATATTTAATGCTTCAAAGATTGCAGCAACTGTAGTTTGAGCACATCCGGTACACGTTTTCTCATATTTATTTCCAAGCTCATAGGCTATGGATAAAATTTTATCCCTATTAATTTCCATAATTCTCACTTAACTAGTTTGTATTTCATTTAACCTTTGATCCTTTTATAATTTTAGAGTTATATTATTAACGTTGGGTGTTAAAAAAACAATAAATTTACGTTAATATTAAATCTAATATAAATTAAAAAAAGAGATTTCTTATGAATTTTGAAACTATAAAATTTGAACTTCGAGAAGATGGCATTGGAATTTTATCTCTAAATCGTCCTGAAAAGTTAAATGCGATGTCTTTTCAAATGATTGAGGATTTACATGCACTCCTTGATCATTTAATGATTAATATTGATTGCCGTGTCCTTTTATTTCAAGCAGAAGGCCGAGTTTTTTCAGCGGGTCTAGATTTGAAAGAATCGATGGTACTCCAGTCAAAAAAGAAACCTCAAGAGCTCAAAGAGAAATATTATTATATCAATACGCCAGAAAAAGATATTATAAAAGCAAAATTATACGCACAATGGCGTACAAGTCAGCTTATAGTAAAAATGCGAAAAATTAGTCAACCAATTATAGCACTTATCAATGGTGCGGCATCTGGAGCAGGATTTACATTTGTATTAGCTTCTGATATTAGAATTGCTACTAAGAAGGCAAGATTCAATAATGCATTTATAAATATTGGATTTTCGGGATCAGATTTGGCTTCTAGCTATCATCTACCAAGACTTATTGGAATGTCAAGAGCAGCGGAAATTTTGTATACTGGACGTTTTGTAAATGCTGAAGAAGCGCAGGAGATAGGATTGGTTCTTAAAGTGGTTGAAGAAGATGAATTATTTGAAGCAGGAATTAGTTTAGCAGAAGAATTATTGAAAAAGAGTCCTCTGGGGTTAAGAATGACTAAACAAGCGGTAAATTTTTCTTTAGATTCTCCAAGTTTAGAAACGATCATGGAATTGGAGAATCGCGCGCAGATGTTATGCTCGACTTCTAATGATCTTACAGAAGGTGCACAAGCATTCTTTGAAAAGAGAGATCCGAAATATCCATTAAAATAAACTATATAAAAACTGGCATAAAAGTTCATGGAAAAAGAATACATTCCACATAAAGTACTTCAAAAGGTAATTTCTCAAAAAGTTAAAAGAAAAGAAATAAGTGATCAATTAATTTCAATTTTAGAGAACTGTGATGATAGTAGATTGCGGATACTTATCTTAAACAAATTAATTTCAATTGTTCCGCCAAATGATATGCATTTTGATTTCTATGAAAATTATTTAGTATCGGATGTAAACGATGAGATTCGAGCCGTATCGGCAAAAATAATATTTCTCTATTACATTGAAAAAGGATTGAATGTATTGAAATGGACAATTCTCAATGATAAATCTTCATTAGTTATCAATACTCTACGAAATTTGATACAAGAAGTCAGAAATTCATTCTCAATGCAACTAGAACCTTTATTAAGACAAAGAATTAAAGGAATATCGCAAAAATATGAACTTTCTTGCGAGGAAATACCCTTTCTATTAGATATAGGGGTTAATAATATGGGAAGTAATTATTATATTGGAAATCAAGATTTTCATTTTATTTATGAAGCGGATATTCTTTGTATCATAAAAAAAAATCACATTACAGATTTGGGATTATCATTCTTTAAGGAAATTCCTGAGTCAATTGGATTGTTATCAGAGTTAGAATGCATGAATTTAAGTTATGGATATCTCTCAGGACTTCCTATTTCGATTAAAAATTTGACACAGCTTAAATTTATTGACTTAAGCTGGAATGAATTTGAAGTAATCCCGAAAGTATTAAAAGAATTAAAAAATGTGAATAACATCAATCTATCAAATAATAAGATTGAAAAAATGCCTAATTGGGCATTATCACTCAAAAATATTATTCTTTAAAGTTATTTTACTAAATTGAAAATAAAAATTAATGATTAAAATGACGGAATTTAAAACAATAAAATTTGAATTACGAGAAGATGGAATAGGAATTCTCTCTCTTAATCGACCTGAAAAACTAAATGCGATTTCTTTTGAAATGGAGGAAGAATTGCATGAATTATTAGATCATTTAATGGTAAATTTAGATTGCCGGGTTCTTATTCTGAGGGCAGAAGGTAGGGTGTTTTGCGCGGGAACGGACTTACAGGAAGGATTAATCTTGAATTCGAAAAAAATACCTCCGGGATATGAAAAATTCTACTTTTTAGACGTCCCAGAACCGTTAAAAAAAAAGTTATATCATCAATGGAGAATAAGTCATATTTTTATTAAAATGCGGAAAATTTCTCAACCAATTATAGCTGCAATACATGGAGCGGCAGCAGGAGGAGGATTTGGTTTTGCTATGGCCTCTGATATGCGATTAGGAAGTGATGATGTGAAGTTTATGAATGCCTCAATTAATATTGGGCTTACTGGAGCAGATGTAGGCGGAAGTTATTTTTTACCTCGATTAATAGGGATGGCAAAAGCATCAGATATACTTTATTCTGGAAGATCACTTGAAGCAGAAGAGGCTAGAGAATGTGGATTAATTATTAAGATTTCTAAAAAGGAAGACTTACTGATTGATGCGCTAGAATTGGCACAAGAATTATTAAAAAAGAGTCCATTAGGATTACGGATGACAAAACAAGCTATTAATTTATCTCTTGATTCTCCAAGTTTAGAAAATATAATACAATTTGAAAATAGTTCCATTGTCCTAACATTTTCTTCTAAAGATATGAATGAAGCATCCAGTGCATTTTTTGAAAAAAGAGCCCCTAAGTTTCCATTAAAATAACATCAAGATAATGTTAGAAAGGAAAAAAAAATATAAATTATTTTTTGAATCTTTTTATTTAATTTGGACTTTTGGAGAAATTTTTGAAGCCCCACCAAAATTGGTGATAACAGGGCAGTGGTTAAACACTTTGTCCATTAGCTCATTTATTTTCTCTTCTGAAGCTTTAGCTTTAATTCTTATTACTGGTTCTAATTTATCATATCCCGCGAGTTTATTATCATCTATTCCGAAAAGAGCTCCTAAATTAATATGACCCCGAGAAAAGACTTTCATCTCTTCAATCTCAATATTCATGATCTTAGCCCAAAATTTCGTTACAGCAATTATGCAAGCTCCAATTGAAGACAAGATTACTAATAAAGGAGAGGGTCCCTTATTTGATCCATCTAATCCTCCAGGTGCATCAATTAGTAATTCAAAAGGATCTCCACCAGGATTTCCCATTATACATTTTACTTGCATCCCTTCGGAGAGCATTTCGCATTCAATATTGAAGTTCTTTTCGCCTGCATCCCAATTAGCTTTTATAGCTTCATACGTTTCTTTAAAACTTGGCATTTTTATCACATTGATTTTAATAGTCTTAAGTTATGAATAATTATTCATAACAAAGTTGTATATATTAAATCATCTTTGAATTTAAAATTAATTGATGTGGGATTAAAAACCCTCTAAAGGTAGATATCACTTAGCATTTTTACGACGTAAAATAACAATTTTATAATTTAAAATAGCAATTTATTTCAAACTTAATATCATTTAAATTTTTAATAATAAAATATGGAGTGAATTAAGATTGGAAGGAAAAACTGTAAAAGATTCAAAAGTAGAGCTTGCCCAGATTATGTATCCCGAACATGCAAATCCTGCGGGAAATGTTCATGGAGGGCATATTCTTAAATTAATAGATCAAGCCGGAGCGATTGTTGCTGCTCGTCATACACATAAAAATGTTGTGACTGCAAGTGTTGATTCAATGTCTTTTATATCTCCAGCATATATAGGAAATTTAATATTCGCAAAAGCATCATTAAATTACGTTGGTAGAACATCTATGGAAGTGGGAGTCAGAGTTGAAGCAGAATGCTTAAAAACTGGCAGACATACACATATTGCCTCTGCATATTTAACTTTTGTGGCTTTAGATGAAGATGACAATCCAATTCCAATTCCTCACCTTTTAACTGAAACTGATGAAGAAAAAAGACGCTTTGAACAAGCAAAAAAAAGGAGAGAAATTAGAATGACAAAAAGAAGAGGCCAGAAGCAAGAACCTTGTATAGTACGACCAGAGAAGTTAGCAGAAACTAATAACAATTAAAGAAATATATGTTTTCTTCATACATTTCTATTATTTTTTATGAAAATTAATTCCATACACTCAAATGTTAATATACTAAAAATTCATCGACAAAGGAAATTAAAAAATATAAAATAAATTTCTTAATTATAAGCTATAAAACACCAGCATCTTTAAGAATTTGTTTATGGTCAAATGCTAAATCCATAGTTTTAACCTTTTCAATTGGAATAGCCTCTGCAACCTTTGCATCATCTCCTCCTGCTAATAAAGAGAGATCCTTGACTAGCCTGCATTTAAATACAGTAGACACAATCCTTCCTCTAGGATCTCGTCCTTTTTGATCATATGTCCCTATTTTTCTTACTATTTCCACAGCTAGGTTTGTTTCTTCTCGCACTTCTCTTATAACTGCTTGTTCAGGATCTTCATTATATTTAATGAATCCACCAGGTAGCGCATATTTACCTTTATAGGGGTGATATTTCCTTTTGATTAATATCACATTTCGGTTATTATCTTCTATAACTGCATCTACAGTATATCCTTTCTCTTCTACTTTTGCTTTAAATCTATGTAACATAAAATATGTTAATGTACCAATAAACATTAATCCAATAATTGTCGTTGCTGCTAAATAAGATATAATGAAAAATGGAGTTTCTCCTGTCTTTGTACTTAAAATTAAAACATCGAAAAAGTCCTTTACAATTCCAGCACTTAATATTATATTTACTAGATATAATATTCTTGTTGTAACTTTTTGATTCTTTTCATTTCTTTGAAGATAAAATTCTTGCATAGAATCATATAATATCTTGAATTTTTCGTTTACTCTCTCTATAATTGTTTCAATACGATATAATTTTATAAGATGGGTTAAAACTCGTGTATAATGATAACGAGGATTCCAATCTAATTCACTATAAATAAGGCTCATCTTTGTTTGAATCATTCCTCTTAAAAATCTTAGATTTTTAGTTTTCTCCTCGATCTTTTCTAAGCTCATAAACACATCAGAATATCGTTTCATGAATAAAACGTCAAGAGAGTTATTAATTGACATTAAAGCGAAAAGAACCGCTCTCATTTTAGGAGTAGGGTCTAAAATGTGTTCCATTATATATGGAAATTCCGCTTCAAAATTCCTTTCCGCCATATATATAAAACCTGAATTTCTTTTAATATAATGTAACTCGCTTAAACGATTAGATAAATTGTCTTTCACTCTTTTTTGAAATAGATCTTCTGTATAATCACCCCACTGACCCGCATATATCTGTGTCCAATATCCAAGAATATTTTTATATCTTTCTATATTTTTTTCATCCCATTGAACTGTCATTGGCAATGTCTTCTTTGATACTACAAATACATAAATAGGACTCTCTGTATCAAGAAGAATAAACTGATTCTCTGTTCTCTTACTAAAACTTTTGAGAATATTATCTTTTACGATAAATGGAATTTGTTGAATTAAATCTGGTGTTATTTTCTCTTTTTTGTATGGATCGTTTTTAAAATATTCAACCTCTAACTTAAAATATCCTAATGTATTGAAAATCAAATCGCGATAGTCTTCAGTATAGGGATTGTTTTCATCTATATAAGGAAAATTTTGAAAAAATGGTTCCCAATCACATTCTATTGTGATAGATTTTGCCATTTCCATTAAAATGGTTTTTTTTTCATCAGCATAGGGATATTTTTCTAAAAATTCATATGCCTTACTCAGATCAGTCTCATTTAAATTCTTCAATTTGTTTAATAACAATGCTTCTATCTCTTCTGCTTTAGTTTCTCCTATAAATTCATTAGTATTAATGAAAGCACTTATGTACCAGTACTCTTTTTCATAAATAAAGCGTAAATCTTCTCCCATATTTATTCGCCTTCAATTTACTTTTATAAGATAATTGATTAAGTTATTATTATATTGTTATTCTATTTATTACTTTTTATATTTATACAATATTGTGATATAAGTTAGGGGGTTATGAATCTTCTCGAAACCTAAATAGAAACAATTGCTTTGTCAAAAATCCGTTTAAAATAGAAAAGAAATTAAAAATTACTCATATTTTTCTTTCCATTTTTTTAATTTTTGTTCAGGATTATCCTTTATTAAGCATTTTCGATGGATTTGATCTTGCATTTCCAATTGTTTTTCTAATAGATCATCTAAATCATCGTCTTCGCTATTTTTATCTTTTTTTTTATTAATAGCTAATCACCTTTAAAAATTACTTTCAAGAGCATCAAGTAAATAATCTGTTATATATTTGATTTCTTTATCTGATTGTGTTTTGAAATTTACATACCTAAACTGAAAGACACATAATGGGCAAGAGGATATAATCTCTTTCGTAGGTGAACTCTTGAATATCTTAGAGCCACATTTAATAGATATGCTACTATCTACTCCTCTTATCCCTGAACCAGAACCACAACAAGGGGCTATTTTCTCATCATTTTCTAGGGTATTCACTTTTATACATGCTTTTTCTAATAATAATCGTGGTTCTTCATAGATATCAATTTGGTGCAATTTCCTTCCAACTCTACAAGGATCATGATAAGTAGTTTCAACACCCATTTTTTTAAAATTTAGTTTTCCTTCTCTTTCCAAGTCTGCAATCACTTGGACAATATGTTTTACTTTAATATCCCAATCCTTTATATATTTAGGATAAACATTCTGAAAAGCATATACACATCCACCACATGTTGCGATAATTTTCTTAATACCTTTTTTTTTAAAAAAATTATAATTTTCTTGGAATAAATCTTTAGCCTTTTGGAGATCTCCTGCGGAATAGATATATTCTCCACAACAAGGCTCATTTTCAATAATTTTAAATTTATAATTAACCCTTTTTAGTAGCTTATAAGATGCACTTGCGCTTTCTTTGACTCTAAATGATGACATGCATCCTAAAAATAAGAGTGTATCCGATTCAGCTTCTTCAAATATTTCTTTAGACTTATATTCTTCGGGTAGCCAATCTAATCTCTCTTCAGGATTTCCATTTACACTGTTATCTTTTTCAATTATGCCTGCGATTATTTTTTTATGAATCTCTAAAGGTGCTTGTTTTTGTTCGACTAACTTAATTTTAGAGGAATGAATGATCTCGGATATGGGTATATCTGATTCACAATATAGATCACATATTCCACATAAAGTACATGTATAGAGCCCTACACGCTCCTCATCAGTAATTCTATCTCCAGAAAATACTTTTTCAGCAATTTGCAATCTTCCCTCAGGAGATTTTAAAAAGTCTTGTGTAACTTCATAAGTATCACAATATCCTAAACAAGTCTTACAATCGATGCATGAGTGGATATATTCAAGGATTTGAGTCTCCTTCATACAATATCATTAATTGAAATATTGTATAATTTATCAATACTACTGTATCCTATAATATCATCTCTTAAAAAGATTTGAAAACTTAATTTTAAATCTTTGTATGGTTTAAGAAGCTCAAGAAGAACTCCATGTTCTGGTTTTAGAAAGATATCTCTATATTTTTTTCCTACTCCTTCAGAGAATTGATACTGTTGCAGTACAAAATTCCCTCGAAACTTATTTTTCTTAAGAAATGATATAATTTTTTCAATATCCGATGGTTTCATGAGGTTTTCTACATAGGTTGTCCTTATTTCAAAATCGATGTGTGTTTGTTCATTAAGGATATTGAAAGTTTTAATGATTAGCTCCGGATTTACATCTTGATTACAAATTTGTCTATATCGTTTTTTATTTAACGGACTTTTTATATCCAAAGCAATTCTATCCACATATCCAATTAAATCCTTGATTATTTGAGGATTAGTCCCATTTGTATCAATACTCACATACTTCCCTAATTTTTTAATTTCTTTGCATATGCCGATAAGATCTTTTTGGAGTGTTGGCTCGCCCCCAGTAATACTGATACCATTTACCAGCACATTGCTCTTAACCAAACTTATGATTTGACCTATTTCCATATGCTTACCAACGGACTCATGATGTAGATATTTGTTATGGCAAAATTCGCATTTTAAATTGCACCCTACTGTTAAAATAACCATCGAAGGTAAATTTGGTATATCCTTCGTAGAAATATCTACAATACCACCAACTTGCATCAATTATTAACTAGATACATTATTAAATAGTTTTTTGAGTTGAATTGAGGATTAAAATATGGTATAACATAATAGGAAAAAAATAGAACTACACTATTATAACAATAAAATTAATAAAAATAAGGGAGGAATAAATAAACTTAATAAATTAGTTATTCAAATGTCAATAAGGAATTAACCTTCGAATGGCTTACAAAATCTTCTATAATCCTTTCTTTAATTTCACATAAATCTTTTGATTTTACACAATTCCACTCATAATCCGTCCTATCATCATTATATATGATTCCACAATGAATGTGATGATACGAGCCATATGAATATTCTTTACCACATTTTGAACATATAGGCATACTTTTTTCACTAATCACCATTTTGTTTAATTTGCATTTTTTTATTTGTTAATATTAATATCGCATTCTTACTTTTAAACCTTCCCATTATTTTCCCAAAACCTAATAAAATATATACTTAAACTGTGAATCGCCAAAAAGTGAAATCTTGAAAACTGCTTTGAACATTATTCAGAAAAAGTAGTGTTCCAAGTAAAATTGTATAGTTTTTTTTGATCGAATAATTGAATTTATGAAAAGACTTCAAAAAAATATAGAAAATCTGGTATTCTTTAATAAAAAACCCATAAATTTAAAAGAATTTCAAATAAATCATTAGAACTTGATTAATTTTTACTTCAAGATTAAAATTAGAATATAAATTGAAAAATCTTCACAAAAAGCAAATAATATTTATCTAGACCAGTGTCTTTTGAATACCTTTTACTAAACTTTCTATGAATTTTTGAGTAAAATCTTTTTCCATTCTTATGAATCTAGCCACTTCAATTTGAATAGCATTTACTTTTGGCACATTATAAAACTGGTGGGTGATATAACCTCCAGAATAAGCAATATTGAAATCTGACAATGCTAATCCATCATCTAAAGTAAAGTTTTTTGCTAATTCGTTATAAAGCTGAGAACACCCCCAGTATTTATCACAATTCTCAACTTGCGGATTTTGAAGAATACTGAGTGTTTTGCCAAAGATATTACCAAAAATAATATCAGGATACTCCTCATACGGTTTCGTAAAGCCATGGAAATCGATAATTAAGGCTTTGTTAAATTTTTCTACGCATTCTTGACTGAAATTAATCAATTGATCATGAAAAAGGCGATGTATGTTTTTGGCTTCGGTCGATGATTTATCAAATGCTAAAATCGATCGTGGTGGGCGATTTAAATCAACTTTTGACCTGTGAATTTTATTTAAAATATAATATAAGTGAATATTCTCCTGCTGCAAATTATAAAGTATTTGCTTTGCGATAAAGTATGTATTCCTGTCAGGATTTTGGGCACCCTGTGTTTTAGTAAGAATCTTTTTCGGCTTTTTATATCCCCCATGAGGGCAAGATAAGATAATAGGGACAGTTCCCTTGCCAATTTCAAAATATTTGCGTAATTGCATTCAATAATAAAAATTAATATCAAATTAAAAATTTTGACCAGAGCTATTGAAATAGTTGTGAGTCATAAAAAATATACACTTTGTAGAAAAAATTGAAAAATTATTTTAATTGATAGTGAAGAAGTGCGATCCAATGTATATGATTATATAAATTCGATATGCAGTTAATAAAAATTTTCATAACCTTTTTTAATTTTAAATATTTTTCCTAATTACAAATTAGTAAAATTTTAAATTACTATTTTTAACAAGGTACGGGATATATGGCAATTGAAGAACTAATAAGTTTTTTAAAAAAGAAAGGATTTAGGGATACTCTTGAAGTACTATCACAATTTAAGAACTACAAGACGGATAAGCACACCTTTTACAATGAGTTGAATAAGTTTAGTTACTATAACTCCTTTTTCCGGGTAAAAGATGACTTGATTAAGAGAGGGTTAATTGAGATTGAGCTCAATAACAAAAAGAAATACGTTAAACTCACAGATAAAGGTTTAGACGTGTATAATCGACTAATTGAAATCAACAAACTGATAAACGTTAAGTAGAGTAGTTATTTATTGTATGTTTTATACTTTTATTTTCTTAATTTTTATTCTAATCTTCTCTATTCTATTTGAAAGCACGAGCGAATCATGATATTTAAACGATTGATTGTAGGACCATTAGGGACAAACTGCTATCTTTTTGGATCAGAAAAAACCTATGAAACAGTGATTATCGATCCAGGAGGAAATACTGAAAGTATCATCAAAAATCTTAAAGAATTAAGTGCAAATCCCATTGCTGTTTTACTGACACATGGTCATTTTGATCATACTCTAAAGGTGAAAAAATTACTAAAGCATTTCCAAATTCCTTTAATGTACAATATTAAAGAATATCAATCAAAAATTTATACTGAGATAGAAGCTAATCAGTGGTTAAAAGAAGGAGATAAAATAGGAATAGGTGAGTTAAGCCTTAATATACTTGAGACTCCCGGTCATTCGCCAGGCTCTCTGTGTTTTTACTCTAACGATATCAAACTATTTAATGACCAAAAAATCGATGGGATTCTCTTTTCAGGCGATTTAATATTTAAAGGAAGTATCGGAAGATCTGATATTGGAGGGGGTGACCAAAATCAACTCTTTAACAGTATTAGAGAAAAGATTATGTATAATAAAGAATTGACAGATAATTATCTTATCTTTCCAGGACATATGGGAGCTACGTCAATTGCCGAGGAAAGGAAAATAAATATGTTTCGAAAGTATTTTTTGTGATTCTTTTCCATCGTTTTATAATATATATTATTAAATTAAGATGATAATTTTTTAAATACAAAATATATTATATTTATAATATTAAAATTTAGTATTTTTTATAATTGGACTAAATGGTGAATAATTAAAGTTGATTGATGTTAATGAAGTAAAGGCGATAATTCGGCGTTTTGAAGAGAAAGAAGGGGTGAGGGGAGTAATAATATGTGATTCTACGGGGCTTCCGATTAAATCTAATCTCCCCACTGAACAAACAGAAGAAGTGAGTGCTTATATTACAGCGTTAATTGGAAAATCTCAACAATGTGTTAAAGCTCTTCAAGAAGGAGCACTTAAATTCATAAGGTTAGAAACTGCAAAGGGAGAAGTAATGATAGCTCTTGAAGAGAGCTTAATTCTGATAATTTTAAAATAAGTAAAGGCTGTTTTATTTTTTCCAACTTCCTTTTTATATATTTGATAAATTTAAATTTCTTTAAATTATATATATATTAAGAATAATTCTTGATATATCAAATATCACTTTTTCAAAATTAAAATCTATAAATAATTAGGTAAAAGGATGGTATTACAATGGATAAGAAAGAACTTGAAAAAAAACTGGCAGAATTAATGGATATCGTACCTGAATGTGAAGGTTTAATTGCTGCTGATATGAATGGAAAAGTAATAATCGGTCAAACTCTAACTGATATGAATCATAGTGCAATCGCTAAGGCATGTTCAACTATAGTAAGGGACTCAAATAATTTAGGAAAAGATATTGGAAAAGGAAATTTAAAAACTACAACAATAGAATTAGAAAATGGATTTGCTGTTTTAGTAGGTTCAGATCAGACCGTTTTAATAGCTCTTGCGGGTCTTGATGGAAAAGCTTCTTTAAGTCTTCTTAAACGTAATTTAATGTCAATATCAAACTCATAATTTTATTTCCTCTTTTTTAAAGAGCTTTAATCAACATAGCACTACTTTTCAGTTGAATTGCAAAGAATATTTGATTACTTGAATATAAAAACTTAATAAAGAAAAAAAGAATTATATTTATACTTTAATTAAAAAAAAGTGATAATTTTAGTATTTATTTGTCATCCTTTAATCCTTCTTCTTCCAATAATGAGTCTAAATCCGTTGGTTTTTCTTTTTGCTTTTCTGGTTCTTCCTTACTTTTCTTACGATGCTTTTTTTTCACTTTATCATCCTTTATCGCCGTAACAGGCTCTTCCTTTCTGGATTCAGGTATTTCTTTTAATTCACTAACTTTTACATATCGACCTCTCCTTTCTTTCTTTCGAGTAGGTTCTTCAATAGGAGTTTCAATTTTTCTAATTAATCTTCTTACCGCAAGAAAAATAACTGCCCATATCAAAAGGATAGAACCAATAATTATTATAGTGAAAAACGCATTTAAGTAATCTGCTAGTGGAATATCATATACTAAGAATGTTTTAGAATTCTGAATAGATATATTTTCTTTCGTTATAATATTTAAAGCTTCAACAAATATAGTCAAATTAAATTTGCTGAGTGAAAGAACACTTATTTCTAAAAGTATTTCTGTGGTTTCACCTGGTTTAAATTGATTGAGTTTTAAATAATCAATTTGCACAATTAAAGCATCAAGATGGGGCTCCAAATTTAAAGTAATATTTGCACTAGTTATTCTTAGTTCTGAATTTCCAGTATTGCTAAGTAAGACTTTAATTGTGGTTTTTTGATTTTTAAATATTTGAAGGGCATTTTGTTGAAGGGAAATAGTAAGATCATTGAATGCTCGATATAAATTTATAGTAACGTTTTGAGAATTACGCAATATAAGGGGATCTCCATTCCAAATTAGTCTAAATATTAGTTGATCTTCGTCATTTAAGTCTAAGCTGTCAATTATAAAACTTGTATAAGCATTTAAATCTGATATTTGGGATGAAAGATTGACCCATACATGATTATCATAATATTGACATGTCACATTTTCCCCAATAATAATCGCTCCAAACTCAGTTGTCAATCGAGAAGTAATATTTAATATCTCACCACGAATAGGATTTGAAGGATCAATGGTTATATTTGAAAATTTACTATTTAGTTTTAATCCAAAAGAATAAATGAATTGTTCATAACTACTAACAAGGTTCCTATCATACACATTTACGATGAATGTTGTTAGTTCGGGTAAATAATTACACTCGTATCTTTCAAAGGGTTTAACAATAGTTTCACCCGTTTTTTCAATATTATATTTCAAAGAAATTATATAACCCTCAAAATCATTTTGCGTATCATTAATAAGTAATGCATACTCAGGACTATCATAAATACCAATGTTATGAAGTTTTCCAGAATGTTGAACATAAATAGTTACTTTAGTTTTAGCACCACCCTTTCTAACGGGGCTGTTATAACCATACCATTCATCATTAGATTGTAAAGTTGGGATTGTTAAATCTACGGAGAAATCCTGGATATCTCTGCCCAACGAATCACCTTTGACTTTTAATGTTTGAATATCAGAAATCTCTTGATCTATTATCATTTTTTCATTAGCTAATGCAACTAATTGCACTTTTACTTGTACCTTAACATCACTAAACTCAAAATTATTTTGGAGTTGTAATCGGATATTAATATCTTCATCAGGATTCAATATGGTTTCATTTTGAAGAAAATTGTTCAATTGAATTGGTACTTTAATTCCATTAATTTCATATATATATTCAATTCCGATATTTGAGTGATTCACGGGATAAAAATTAGGGTTATATTGAGCCCCAGTAACATTTACACTTCCAATTAAAATTGAATAATTTTCATATACTTTTTCAACAGTTCCTGCTAGAATATTTTCATTTTCAATTGGATCATAGAAAAATGAAGTTAAATCCAAATCATAATCATCAATATAGAGTTTAAGAGCTTTAGACCCAATTGCAGAACCATTATTCCAGAAATATCCTAAATAATAATTTCCTAAAACTGAAATAGTATTATCCACTGAAAATATAGTATCGTTGTTGAAATCATAAAAGAAAATAGAATCTAATCTCACTCCCTTAGTGTTATTATCTAATTCTGCTCCAGGAACAGGGATTCCTGTTTCAGGATAAAATAACTTGACATTGGCATCTCCTGTATTTGGAACATAGTTATTCGGACCATTAACACCGAGACCTACAGAAATATTGTCACCATACATAAAACCATTTGTTTCCCAAAGTGCTTCAACTCCATTATAATTATAATGAATATAACTTTTTGTTTGCCTTAAAAAGTTCCAACTTGTAAGCTGTAGAGAATAAGATCCATTAATGTTTTTGATTACATTTTCAGATAAAACAAATTTATTAAAAGAGGTATTATCTTCTAATTTTAATTCTCCTCCCGTTTCATTAACCGCTAATCCAAAAATTTCATTATAATTTGGATTAGTCAAATTATGGGCAACATAATAATTGGGATATATGAACCATGCTTCATGGAAATTCCAATTATTGAAATTAGGATCACTTAAGGTTAAAGTATAATTTAATTGCCATTCAGGATTACTAGTATATGTTGTGTTATAATAACTAGATGCGTTTTCCATCCAATAAGCAGTTGCAGTATAAGTGACATTAAATTTAAATCCACCAATTTTGCTATTATTCCAAGATAAATCGACTATAAAATTATTTAGTACATTATCGACGATGGGTGTCGTAAAATTATAGTTCCATTTACCAATTCCCCAAGTAAAATATGAACTTACATTGTAAGGGTACGTTTTGATTTGTAAATCTTGAATAGGAAGGTCTTGAATACGGAGGGTATCTTCTTCATCATAAGGATTTGTAAAATCAGAGGGCATGTAACCACGAGTTACACTAATTTTAAAAAGACCGGCATCAAGTGGTTCTGTAGTATAACCGTATGGTACAGACAATTTTGCTAGGTTCCATTTTGAACCATTATCAGATGTTGTAAGCAGTTGATGATCAATTCTTTCATCTGGATCCCCAAAAGTAGATTGTGGCAAAGTAACTAAACTATATGCTACGTTGGAATTATTAGACTTAATTACAATGAAATAATTATATAATTTTAAACCTTTTGTATTTGCGGTGTTAAAAGCAAAGTAGTTCAAGGTATCTCCACTAAATTGATGAGATCTAATTGTAAGTGAGTCAATTAATACAGCCATATTAGGTTCTAAAATCTTATTTAAAAATTGACTTTCTGTTCTTCTAATTGTATCATTTGCTTCATATAGGCTAATTTCAAGCTGCGTTGTTAAAGCTTCGGTTTGGTCAAGAACACGAATCCATGCATAGAATCCATTAACAGTGGAGCTTTTTCCCTTTAAATCAAACTCTAATGCAACATATTCTTGGTTATTAATTGGTAAGTCAAAAGCATAAGTTGCAGGTAATTTAAATTCATTAACCGTGACATTATATTGAGTAGATGAGGCTCCGTAATAAAACAATTGAATATGACATGTATTACTTAAATCAATATTATTTAAGTTCTCATTAATAATATTTTCTTCAATCGTGTGGCGTCCAAAACTTGAATTAATGAACATTTGATTTGTTACATTTCTCCAAACAAAATTATTGATGTCATATACTTTTATTGTTAAATACGCATCTTTACTTACACTATGAACTAATGATAATAAAAAGCCTAGAATTTCATCCCTATCAAAACCAACGCTGATTTGGAGTGCAGGTTGATAATATAATCGTCCCGTATAGTTTGCTGAGACATTTATACTCACAACTCTGCTTACAGCATCAACAATTATGTAAGTTTCATTATTATTATCTGTCAATTTAGCCATACTGATAGGGGGATTTAATAGATTTCCCGTATCGACGGCAACAGATGAATAGGTACTACTTAAACTAAATTGAATTTGATTATTAGCATCTAAAGGGGATGTATCTTCTAAGACATAATCTGTGGTGTAATTATTCTGAAATTCAAAAGCAAAATCTCCTTCTGAAAGATAGCACGTGTCTGTTGTAGACATCGCTTCAATCTGGAAATTATTCTCATTATTAATAGAGGATGAGCTATTTTTCGCATATAACCGCATAGTTTGGTTATCACCCGAATCAGTGATATAATAATCAGATAAATAAGGGTCATCACTTGATTTTAAATTTAAATAATCATCAGTAGACTTTGATTGATTATCAATATTTATAAAATTAAAACCATTAAAGATTTGAATATTCGTCAAAAGAATTGTTATTATAAATATACCAACAAGAATACTCTTCCTTATTTCCTTTTTGCGTCGTATCAATAAAACCAACCGTATTATACAATAATTTAGTTATAAAATAATTTAAGAATATTAAAATTTGCTAATTATTTTAAATTTATTCGTTTATAGCCTTAATGACAAAATATTAAAGAATATTATTGAAGAATCATTATTACTAGTAATTTCTATATCGAGGAGATTAATCATAAGTGAAGAATTAATATTAAATGAGATTGAGAATAATAAAGAAGAGTTTATTACCTTCTTGAAAGAAATAATACAAACTAATTCCTATAATCCTCCGGGTAATGAAAAAAATATTGCGATAAAAATTGGGAATTACTTGAAAGATGTGGGTATTGATGCTCAGATTTTCGAATATGATGACAATCGGGCAAATTTAATTGCTACGCTTAATGATAATTTTGAATATAAAAATCTTTTATTCAACGGCCATATGGATGTTGTTCCACCTGGTTCAGAAGAAGATTGGAAATATCCTCCCTTATCAGCTTTCATTAAGCGAAATAAATATATGTATGGAAGAGGCACTACGGATATGAAAGGTGGATTAGCAGCAATGGTTTGCAGCTTGAAATTATTAAAAAGATTAAAAATTAATCTCAAAGGTAACCTAATATTAAATGCTGTAGCAGATGAAGAGATGGGAGGAACTGGAACGGAATGGAGTATAAATAATCCCTTAAAGTCTAGGAAGATCGATTTTACCATTATCGGGGAACCCACAGCATTAAAACCATTACCAATCGCTATGATGGTAGGAGAGAGAGGAAGAATGGTCGTAAAAGTAACTACGAATGGAATATCAACTCATGCCTCATGGCCATTTATGGGAAAGAATGCGATATATATAATGAGCAATATTATCCAGAACTTAGATCGCCTCGATGACTATATCCCTTCGGTGGAGCCTCCATTATCAGTTGAGAAATTAAAAAAACTTATTGCTCAGTCTTTTCCAAGCTATGAAATCTTTGAAAAAATCTATAATGAACAAGTGATGTTGCAGAATGTGTTAATGGCCTTAACAAGATTTACAAAAAGTTTAACTATAATAAAAGGCGGAATTAAGGATAATGTCGTTCCAGATAAATGTGAAGCATATATCGATTTTAGATTGTTACCAGGGCAAAAAGTAGAAAGTATTATAGATGCTTTAAAAAAAATTATAGAAAAGGATCTTAACTATCATATTAGAATAGATGAAAACGATAAAAAGCACGAAAATATCGTAGATTTAGAGATCGTACAAGTTTCAGAACCTTCCTATTGGAGAGATTGGGAATCTTCTAAAGATCTATCTAATCTAAAAAGTATTATTGATGAAATTTTCAAAGTAAGCTCTTATTTTATGATCTATCCCGCAAGTGCAGATGGTCATTATATACGCAATAGTGGGTTTTGTAAAAATACTATCTTATTTGGACCTGGAAATGGATCCACTGCTCATTCAATTGATGAAAATATCGAATTAAGCGATTATATTAATGCTATCAAGGTATATAGCCTTTTTGCTTACAAATTTTTAAAGAAATAATATTTATTTTGAATATTTTTTCTTTTATTCATAATAACAAAATTAACATTTATTTATGGATATTATTTTATTTAAGTTAATGGACGTTATACGGGAATGAAGAATTTTGCATGATATAAAGATAGAAGATGCCATTGTTTTACTCGATACATCTCGTTCGATGCTTAGAAAAGATTTCAAACCGAATCGCTTAATGGTTGCGATTGATGCTGTAAAAAACTTTATTCAAACCAAATTTACAATTGATCTAAAAGATCGAATAGCTCTATTATCATTTGGTGATGAAACTAAAGTATTATGCAGATTTACAAATGACGAAACCAAATTAATCAATTCACTTGATAAAATACAAATTTCTGGAAAGGGCATATTAAACGAGGCTCTTGCTTTTTCTTTACAACTACTCGTCGAAGAAATGAGAAAAATTGGAGGTAAAATTTTCAGAATTTTCATCATATCTGATAATAAGATTATATATGACGATAGATTGCATAAAATGTTACTTATTGCTAAAGGGTTAGGTATATTTATTGATACTTGCCAATTAGGAACATCTGAAGATTATAATAAGACCATTTTAAAGCAAATTGCTCAAGCCACAAGAGGAGAATATGGCTTTTTTAATAATTCAAAAGCAATATTTAACGCGGGAAAATCATTTGCTTCAAAAAAAGATGTGAAACAGACAGTTGATTATTTTAATCCCAATAAAAGAAATGAAATTGCCCCATTAGTAAATGATATCGCCCTTCCACTAAGACGACCAAGTCTATTAGATATTAGGTTAATGATGGATGAAATGAATAGAAGTAATGAAAAATGTCAAATTTGTCATTCAAGTAAATCGCCGCTTACGAAAGCTGATTTTTATTCTGAAGGACGATATTGTCCTTCTTGTGATAGACCAATGCATCTTTCATGCGCAGCTATGTGGGCTAAAAAATCTGAATATAAAGAGAATGTGTTCCGATGTCCCTTCTGTTATTTCTTATTAGAATTACCCCAAGCCATTCCAAAGTTACTCAACGAACAACCCGATGAGGGCCCTAAAATTAGAATAATAGATGGTTCAGACGCAAAAACCACTACCATGTTATTATATCCTGAGGAAAATATTGATAACCTCAATGCTTCATGTTCTTACTGTCATTCAATTTTTTTAGGGGATTATAAAGTCTATCAATGTGAGAATTGTGGTTCTTATTATCATGAACCATGCTTGACGAAAATGAATGATGAGATTCACGCTTGCCGGAATTGTGGTTCAAAAATACGAACACATTGATTTTTAAAATACATCTCTCTTATTTTAAATACCGAAAACTAAAAAAAAAGTAATGGATTATTAGAAACTATTAAAGATCATTTTATTCTTGGTAACTACTATATTTTTTGGAAGGTGAGTTAAGTGGAAGTGAAACAAAAATGGATCGTTACAAGCGCATGGCCCTATGCATCTGATCCACCACATTTAGGAAACTTAATCGGAAGTACACTGTCAGCAGATGCATTTGCTAGATTTTTGAGACTTAAAGGAGATGAAGTTCTATTTGTGTCAGGATCAGATACTCATGGAACTCCTGTTGCTGTAGAAGCTAAAAAAAGGAACATTTCTACAAAAGAACTAGCATTAAAAAATCATAAAATTATAAAGGATTTGCACGAAAAATGGAATATATCTTTTGATAATTATACTCTTACTCATAATCCAATTCATATAGATTTTGTCCAACAATTTTATTTAGACATACAAAAAAACGGTTATATTGTAGAAAAAGAAATTGAATCTCTCTATTGCGAAACAGATCATCTATATTTACCAGATAGATTCGTTGAGGGAATATGTCCATATTGTAAATCCGATAGAGCCAGAGGAGATCAATGTGATAACTGTCAGAAATTGCTAACCCCCCTTGAACTTATTGAACCACGATGCTCGATTTGTGGAAGCGTGCCAAAAGTCAAGAAAACAAAGCATTGGTATTTGGACTTTCCTAAGTTACAGAATAAATTAAAAGAATTTATTGAACAAAATGAAATAATACCTCCAAACGCTAAACAGATGTGCTTAAATTCCATTAGTGAAGGTATACCACAACGCGCAATCACTAGAGATCTAGAATGGGGAATCCCCGCAAAATTTGAAGGTGCCGAAAATAAAACAATTTATGTTTGGTTTGAAGCAGTATTGGGTTATATAACTGCGGTTAAGGAATGGGCGGATACCATTAAAAAACAACCAGAGAAATTTAAATATTTTTGGAATGATCCCAAAACTAAGTCAGTTTTTTTCATTGGCAAAGATAATATTATTTTCCATCTTATAGTGTTTCCTGGCTTACTTCTTGCCTATAATGCAGATAAAAAGGAAGAAGATAAACTGGTACTGCCCTATAATGTATCCTCAACAGAATGGTTATTATTTGAGAATGATAAGTTTTCCAAATCGCGAGGAGTGGGCATCTATATTGATGAAGCTTTAAAACTAGCTCCTTTAGATTATTGGCGCTTTAATTTGTTGTATAATCGCCCTGAATCGAGCGATACATCATTTTTATGGTCCGAATTTGAAAATAATATTAAAGCATTGAATGATACTTTAGGTAATTTTATCCATAGAACTTTAACCTTTATTAATAGGCAATTTAATAGTAAAATTCCCGAAAAATTGCTATATGATGACATAGATAAGATTTTGGTAGAAAAACTCAATACTATTAGTTCAGATATTGGAGAAAGTCTATTAAATTTTAAAATACGTAAAGCATTGCGAGATATTGTAAATTTTGGAAAAGAAGGAAATATCTACTTAAATGAAAAAGCACCATGGCATTTAATAAAAAAGAATAAGAAAGCTGCAGGTCATGTATTTAACTTATGCGCTCAAGTTGTTTATGCACTTGCGATATTGCTTGAACCATTTATCCCAGACACTTCAGAGAGAATATTGATGTTTTTGAATTTAAATACTCAGAAACATTCCTGGGATTCTATTAATGAAAATAGTATTAAAGCGGGACAATTGATCAAAAAACCAGAACCTCTTTTTCAAAAATTAGATATTGATGTAATTAAAGAAAATTATTTAAAAATTAAAAAAGATAAAATTAGGGAGGATGATAAAAATTTGATTTCCTATGATGAATTTAAAAAGTTAGACATTAGAGTTGCTCTTATTCAAGATGTCGAGAAGGTTCCAAATGCTGATAAGTTATATAAATTATCAGTTGATCTTGGAGAAGAAAAAAGAACGTTAGTAGCAGGATTAGCAGAATACTATAAAATAGAAGAACTCAAGGGGAAAAAAATTGTGATGCTAACAAATTTGGAACCCCGAAAAATGAGAGGAATAACAAGCCAAGGTATGTTGCTAGCCGCAGTTGACGGAAATATTGTTTCTGTGTTAACTCCTGACAAGAAGATACCTCCAGGAGCAAAAATTGAGTAATTATTCCTATATCAAGCAAGAAGCGATTTTACATTGAATTAAGAAATATCCCTTATTAACTTTAAATAGAAGTAATAATAATCTTGATATATCTAATAACTCTTAGATAATTAATCATTTAGTTATATGTTGTAGAATAAAAAAAATCAAAAATTAAGATGAGTGATGTAGACAGTCATATCCTTTATGATTCAATTAAGAAAATTGTGAATGAAGGAGATTTTAAAGGCTCAATCATATCTAAATGTAATGATAATTGCAATTCGATTATTTTTTCTGATAATATCTCAATATCGGAATCTGAAGGATTCATTATATCTCAAGGATTAAGAGTCGGATTTGATATAGTATCAAATAAAAGAACTGCTTTTTCTCGTAAATTAGATTATAATCATCATCAAGATATGTGTATTGAATATTCAATTTTAATACCTGAAGATGTCATGCAACTCTATGATGAGGGGCAATTTTCTGATGCATTTCCGTTTACATTAAATATGTTGCACACAGCAGGACTTTATTTAAGAGATCCTGAAAATAAGATTAACCACTTAGATTTTTTCAAAGGAGAAATCCTAAAAAATCCAGTCTCCTTAATCATGAATGGAATTTTAGTTGCTGATCGAGTAGTAATTGATCATCGAGGAGATCCTGTTTTTTATGATTGCTTAATTGTTGGTAGAGATCAAGATGAAAACTTAAAAGTAAGCTATGAACCTCTTGCAAATGTAGATGACAAGGTGGTTGAATATATAATTATATTGGGGATCGAGGAATTAAAAATTTAAAGGTTTTCTTAAACAATGTTAATTTACGAAAATTTTAAAGCTAAATTATTAAATACTTTAAAACTTGGGGTAAATCCATTTAAAAAGTTCGTTAGTACTGGTGAAATTAGAGAAGATTTAGGCTTGGTAAAATCAAGGAAACCTTTAATAGAATCCTTAATGGATATTATTGAAAAAAATGAAAATTGTATTCTGCCCATTATTGGAAAAGTAGGTACTGGTAAAACTCATTTATATTGGGCTCTAAAAAATAGAATGTATTACCATAATACAATATATATTTCCCTAGATGAGATATATAAAAGATTCTTCTATACTATCTATTCTGAATTTATTGAAACAATAGGAATTGAACCACTAAGAAATATAGTCAATCAATTAGTTAATGAATGGGGGGCATTAGAACGGAAGTTTGGATTTTTTCACATTGCTGATATTGAAACAATTAAACAAAATGCTATAGCATCTATTAATAATGAATTTGATCAAGATGAAAAAGTCGCTCTAAATGACATAATAACCGGGATTAGCACCCATCAACTCGATCCATATAAGAAAATTGAAGCGGAACGATGGCTTCTTGGGGAAATTATGGATATAAGAGAGCTGAGTCATCTTAATATGATACATGATTTAACAAAAAATAAAAATGCATATATTATGTTAAAATTGCTAATTGAAAATTCAAAGCTTGGAACCATATTATTTCTCGATGATTTTGAAACAATCGTAAAAACATATACATCCAAAATTGAAAGTGAAGAAGTATTTGATCCAAGCTGGCTATATGGTAGAGAAGACTCTCCAGATGAGATATTGTCTCAAAAGGTATTGCGTAGAGTTTTAAAATTGCAAAAAATGAAAGGGTTAAGATTGATTATAACCTTGAAATCAACTGAATATCTTGAAGAAGTCAAAAAAAGTATTTCCAAAATTGATGAAAGTATTTTGACATCTTTTAAGGAACCACTTTATTTATCTGAGTTTATAGAATCAGATATTTGTGAATTTTATTCCAAAAATATGAAAAATTTTCTTGAGAATGTAAATTTCACTAATATTCCAACCAATAGTTTTGAAGATTATTTCCCGCTAAATCAGAAGATCTTAAAAAATATATATCTCAAATCTAATGGTAATCCAAGAGAAATTATTAAATGGTTAATTAAAATTTTTAATGAAATTATTTTTTCTGATCAAAAACTTCTTGAGATTAGAGAAAAATATGAAATGCAGCAATAAGGTATTATACTTCTCGATTTGTTAATAAATGATTAAAAATATCAATCTCTTTTAGGAACAGAGATATATACGGCTTATCCCAATGAGAATCTTCAATAAGATTTCTAAAAGTTTTTAAACTCTCTACTGAATCGATGAAGGATTGCACTATAGTACGCATTCCGTGTTTTGTAAGAATTTTATAATTATCGTTTGAATTTAATCGTTCAAACAAGATTGTCTTATCCCTAAATTGTACACTTAATACCTTATTTATATAGTCAATTAAATTAGGTTCACTATTATTTAAAATTATTAGAAAGCTTTTTAAAACGGTACTTGCTAATCCGTCTAGTTCGAGTATTAATTTCAAACCATTGATTTTGTTAATCTCATATTCATCACTCAAAGCAATATTAATAATCTGATGAATATGTCTATTAGATTTCATTATCTCAATATTTTTTTCTATAGCATTTATAACTTCAGAACGTATCCACCTATCTGAATTATAGAACGTTTCAACCAGATATTTAATGTGTTTTTCCGTTAAAGGTATTTTTTTACCGATTTCTCCTATTAAATATATCAAATTAATGTTTATTTTTTTGCCTTCCTCCTTATTGAGGTTTTCTATTAAATAATCTACCACTTTAAGATGTTCTATATTTGGATCCTTACTTAAATCAATTAAGATTTCATTGATTAACCTAAGATTATTGGATCCATCTTTAATCTTCTTAATTATCTCATTTATGTTATTCATGGGTCTAAAAGAAAATTATAATGAAATGTATATCATTATTTATTGTTTTTTATTTATTTTAGCCTTGGTCACTTTCTGCACTAGTATTATCTTCCTGTGAAATATTGTTGTCGATTGTTTTTTTTTTATCAAGTATCTCCAATTTTTCAATATCCATGTTCTTTTTTCTAAAAAAGTCCCGAAATTCCCAATCGGAAATCTTATCAGATTGAAGAGCACCACTATTTATTAAATAATCCTTAAAATCATGAACTATAGTTATAACTTCGCTTTGAGTGAAATTTTTTCTATATATCAAACCCTTTCGTTCAAGAATATATTTAGCATACCACCAATAAAAAATCAAAGTGACTAATAAGACTAAAAAATTATTAAGTAAATTAATATCGTTTCTACTGGTATACGTTCCGGGAATTAAACCTGCTCCTGTAATCATTATGATCTGGCCTTCAATATAAATAAGAGTAAAAGCAAATAAGAAAAATGTAATAGTATTTTTATTAAAAATTCTAAAGCGATAAATTTTCTTGCCTAATCCCGTAAGAACCAGAAATGCTGTAAGTATCATTAGCATAACGTCAATAAAGGCTCTAAAAATATCTATACTTAAGGCAAATGTTACGGATCTAAAGGAATTTATGAAACTAAACGATCTAAACCAGATTACTAACCATATTAGGACATAAAATACTGAGGAAAAAATATTGGGAGTATTATTTTTTCTGCTTCTTATAAAGAGGTATATTAAACGAGATGATGTCAAAGCTATAATGATAAAAACAACTACATTCCAGCCAATATACCAATATAAATATTCTGATGAATAACTAGGCGGTTGAGGTGCAAAGAAGTATAAAAATCCAAAATATGTTCCAATTTGAATTAATATTGGTATAATTAAGGCTATTATTAGAAATAAAAGAGAAAGGATTTCAGTCTTTTTCGAAGTATAGTTATTATTAATAAATTTATCATCCATATTTATTGAGAGGTTTTCAAATCCAGATTTGATAAAAAATATTTGGATGAGGTTCCAACCAAAGTACAGGATGATGTAAAAATAGGGAAGGATGATATCCCAACCTAAGAATTCGATTGGCAATTGACTTGAAGAGCCAAAAAAGAAATAAATCGTTATAATAATTGCCGCTATTACAAAAATAATTATTAATAACACTACTTTTCTAACTTGCTCTTTCTTTTCTTCAGAAAATAAGTATTTCTCCATTTGAGGAACCCTCCCTATAAAGATCAAAAATAAGAAAGTCAAAGCAAATGTGGTTACTATAAATAATACTACATTTGCAATTGCTTGAATTGGGTTGAAACTCAGAAAAATACATATGACCATGATAACAAAAAAGGTAATTGAATATACCGCATGACTCATGCTAAATATATTATGAAATGTTACTCTAATCTTTTCTTTTAAGGTCAATTCTTCACTATTATTACTCATGATATCACTCTTATTATTCTTTTTATTTTAATTTAATCATTGATTAAAAAATGTTTAATTCCATAGATTATCTCTCTATTCTTTATTTAGAAGTATCAAATTTAAATTATATTGCTTTTTGAAAATCAGAAAATTCTGCATTGAGACTAACTGTTGCTGTTTTAAGTCTTATCCTTTATAATGATTCATTTTTTCTATAAATCAAGAATTAGTGCAATATTCTACTAATTATGTATTATTATCTATTAATTATATTTCCAATGACCCCTACATAAATAGATGTTTCTTCAACTCCATCCAATTCTAATAAGGCGTTTAATTCATTGTCATAGATAGCTCCAATTGTACAAGCTCCTAATCCTAATGCTTCAGCCACTAAATAAAAGTTTTGACCTATATGCCCCGCATCTAGATAAATATATCTATAACATCGCTGCAAATATTTCCATTTTGATCTCTTGATTAAGGCAGTCCAAATAAAATTAACGCCAGAATTATATGCAATCTTTTGATCTAAACATGCTCTTGCTACTTCTATACGGAAATCACCCTTTTTCAGGAGCTCAAGACAGTGATCAACTATATTATAATGATATATTCCTTTATTGATTTCAGTAACGTTATTGATAACGAGATACGTTTCAATGGGATAAAGACCACCCGCCGACGGTGTTGTACGGAAGGCAAACTTAGGATAGATTCTCGTTAATCCTGATATCCCAAATAATAATAAACTCAACTCCATAAGGGAAAGAGGGCTCTCAAGAAATGATCGAGAAGATTTGCGGTTTTTCAATACTTCCCAAAACTTAGTTTCTTCGTTAAAATGAGGTTTTGGTAATGAAATAATCTCACTTGCATTTGGATATTTTTTGTATGTAGGGGGTTTATTGTCCCAATCTAAATAATGGCGTGGTAAATGATCCCGTTCGTATTTCGATTTTTTCTGAAAATCATCACCATATGCATCTAAATTTTCTCCCATAACTTAAATGATTTTAACTAATTTTAAAAATATTAAGCTAATAAATTAAAAATAAAATAATTAAGTATAAAAAAAAATTGGGACACTCTATTTTACTGCTTCAAAATAGATGTGCCATTGTTCTTCGTCTTCGATAAAATCGGTTCCTAAATGCTTATGTTTTGTTTGCTTTAATAAGTCTCTTGGAACGGATTCACTTGCGGGTTTATAATCTGTTATAACCTTTAAAACTGTTCCTGGTCGCATTTTCATAAGTTGCTTCTTTGTCTTCAATGCGGGAACAGGACAAACTAATCCGCAAACATTTAATTCCATATCAAAATTCATTTTTCATTCCTCTTAATTATATTTTTGTTATTTTTTATTCACATACTAAATTAAATATTGGCTCATCCATATCGGGCTCAACTTTCATTTCAATTTTCATTAACTGAGCTAAACGAAGAGCCTCGTAACGAACTTTCTTCGGTTCTAATCGTAAATTTTTTGCGATTTCACTAATAGTACTTGATCCTTGAAGAGTTATATAATCTAAAACCTGTTGTCGAGGTGTTTTTTCGAAGTTTAACAATTCGCGCTTCGATTTAAGATTAATTGCCTTTTTTATTTCTTCTTCATTTACATCTCCTATTTCAAAAAGTTCCTCTTTTATAGCATTCTCTATGATCTCTTTTCCTCTTTCAGTCCACACTACCACAGTGGTGTATCCTTTCTTTGAGCCAACCTCTCCTGCTGTTAAATCAGAATAAATTGCTGGAAAGTCTTGACAATGAGAACAAAAGTGATTGCAGCTTAAACATCTTCGTGCTTCTTGAAGAGCCATATCTTCATTAAACATCTTATCAATTTCTTCAAAACTCCAAGAAATCTCCTCAGTTGCATCTTCTAATGTATCGGGTTTCAATGAATAATCTTTTGGTGGCTTTTTTGGACCAGTGAAAAACATTTGTTCTCTTAAATAACGTCCTTCCATTAAGTCTTCACCTTTAAGATATCGATCAATAGAGATTGCTGCTTCTTTCCCATGAGCAATTGCAGCTATAGCTACGGCTTTTGAGTTATTAATAATATCACCCCCCGCAAAAACTCCTGGGATGTTTGTTTCGAAGGTAATTTCATTAACTTTTATTTTATTACGTTCTTTTTCTAACTGATTTTGGGTTGCTACATCAATTTGTTCAAAGTCTACTGCCTGTCCAACGGCAATCACTACAGAATCTACAGGGATTTTATAATCTGAACCCTCAACTTTATTTAAAGGTCTTCTACCGGTTTCATCTGGTTGACCCCATTCAATTTTATAACAGTTTAATTCAAGTTGACCATCTTTATTCTCTGTGATTTTAGATGTTGATGTAGCAAAGTGATATTGCATGTATTGGATCTCATTTTCCGGAATATCTTTTAAAACCAGCTCAAGCTGTTCTTCTGACATGATATCAACGAGATGAATTTGTTTTGCACCTAATCTGAGAGCTGTTTGCCCAACATCAACTGCAACTGGACCGCCACCAATAATTCCAATTAATCTATCTTTAAATTCCTCATTGTTTTCCCAGTATCGATATTTTCTTTCCATAAGAAATGTAATTGCAACATGGACATGAGGTAAATCTTCCCCTTCTAAGTGTAATGTTCGTGGTTTATATTGACCTGTAGCGATGAATATTGCTTCAAAACCCTCATTCTTTAAATCATCAATCGTCATTTTCGGTCCTAATGGTTTATTAAGTTCAATTTTTACTCCAGATTCCTCTATACGAGATACATCATAATCTAATACATAATTTGGTAATCGAAATTGTGGTACTCCAAATCGTAACATTCCCCCTGTTTTATCTGATTTTTCGAATATTGTTGGAGCATAGCCCTTTTTTTTCAAAAAGTAACCTGCTGTCAATCCTGCAGGGCCAGATCCTATAATCGCAACCTTCTTAGCATTTTTATTGGTCACTTTCTTTCGTTTTAGTGCTTTAGTTTTTGCTTGTTCAATCTCCCATTCAGTGACAAATTTCTTTAATTCTCGAATCGCTACCGGATGATCATCACCAATTAAGGTACAACCATGTTCACATTCATTTGTACAAATCCTTCCGCAAATTGATGGAAGAGGATTATTCTCTCGAATTAAATTCACAGCGTCTTGATATTTTCCTTGACGAATTAATGAAATATATCCTTGAGCATTAACACCAGAAGGGCATCCATTGCAGCATGGAGAACATACTAAGCCTTGGTCGGTTTGTTTTGTTCTTATGTGAGAATTACAAAACAGCCCAATTTTTAGAATTTCACGTTTTATATCACTTTCTAATTCAGCTGCGCCCCTCATTTCACAAGGAACACCAACAATGCCTATTGATTCGTTGGTTTGCCCAACTAAATTAACTAGCTTTTCAAGAACCCCAGAACGACCATATACAACGCCAGCTTTCTTTACGGCTTCATCAGAATTCGATACAATTTCTGCTTTTGGTTTTTCATCATTTTCTTGAACCATAACTATTTCCTCAAGAACTTTCGAATCTAATAATGTTTTAGCTAAAGTCGTTACTACTCCACCATTCGCAGCTTTTGCTAATATTTCAGGATTTTTACTTCGCAAAGAATAGATAGCTTTTGGTTTTTTTGATTTGAATTTTTTCTGTATTACCTGCGGGCAATTTTCATAACACCGACCGCAGTCTTGTCCATCCCTTTCAAGAATACAATAGTCTTTTAGAACAGGACGCTTCACACTCATTTCAATATGTTTACATGAACCAGCACATAAGCCACAGCCCTGGCATAATCCTGCCTCAATTATTTCAGTTTTTAATAATTCAAAACTCATTTTTATCCCTCTTTGATTTTGATTTCTTTAATTATTCCCTTTGGATCAATACTATAATTTACCGACCCATTTTTATAGATTCCTTCCACCACTTCAAAAACATGGCTTTTATATGTTTCAAAATTATCATTATCTTCAATTTGTTTTTTAAATCCGCCAAAATAAAGATTAGACAGATTCATATTTCCAGCAATTTTCCTAATTTTTTCAGTCGTTTCTTTATACTTTTGAGCATCTTCTTCGCTTGTAGCCTTAATTAATTCAGATTCCAATTTAAGTAATTCGGCCCGATACTTTTTTGTTTGTTCGCTTATCTCAATATTATTAGCTTTTTCATAAGATTCTATAATCTTAAGAGTAAGGGAAATTGACTTATTTCCTCCTAATAATCCTGTAATCAGAGGTAATTCCTCAATTAATCTTCCAGTAAAAACATCTTGTAATAATTTACCTGAAGATGGTATTCTACCTGTTGGTAAGCCTGAGGTTGGTAAAGTAAATCTGAAAAAATTTCCGAGAATATCTGGTAGGCTCTCGGTAACATCATCGTCAGCGTCAGCAAGCTTGTCCGTTGCTCCTTTTTCAGAATGTTCAGTAGCCATTTCAACATTTCCCATAAGAGTACCAAACATCCCTAACATACGGATTCCCGATCGTTCAAGCATCGGTTTACATCCTCTGCATGGAGTATTGTAATCTATACATCTTTCTTTACATGCTTTTGCTATAAATCCATTACACAGAAATCCTAAATCGTTAAAGCAAGTATTAGTGTCATCAATCTCGATCTGTCGATTTACTCTATCAAGATAATCGCAAGTTGCTCTCCTCTTACAGACATTGCAAAGTGGTTTGCTTTTAGGAAGCTCCTTTTCATTTATTATGTAACTCAACTCCTCAATTTCTCCTAGACAACCATTAACATTAAAACCATTACTAATTAAGGAATTTAAAGGAGTTACTTTATGTCCTTTTTGGTTTGCTAATGCAAATACCCCACCCGTTGTCGTACAATCACCAAAGGCAACAACTTTTTTAGAATTCTTTTTGATTCGTTCTATCCATTCTTTATCAGCTGGTAATAAATACCCTGTAATAATAGCCAGATCTATAGATTCTTCCTTCCATTCGCTTGGCTTTGAAATGAGTTCTACATTGATTTTATTATCTAACTTCAAAAGAATTGTTTCATAAAAACATTTATTACAACCGTTAAACTGAAAAACTCTAACATTCATCTTTGATTGTCCCCTCTTCTTTAATTGCTGTAGTCAATCGATCAACAATATCCTCGAAATCTCCAACTGCGGTTTCACCTTCAGCAGCTCTCGATGTATATTGGTTAATAAATTGATCACTATATCCTAATTCTTTGAATAACTTTTTCATTAATTTTATTCTATGCATCGAAAGTAAATTTCCATTAAAAAAATGACATGCACCTATACAACATCCTACGCACGCAACAGCATCAGCACCGTTACTTAAAGCGTCCATAATCTGAATGGGTCCAATTTGACCGGTACATTGAACTCTGACAATTCTAATTGCAGGTTCATATGCCATTCGAGCCACTCCAGCAGTATTCGCTGAGCCTTGACCACACTCATTACACATAAATACTACTACATTTTGTATTTTTTCCTTTATTTCTTCATCGATTACTTCACAATCACTCATTCGCAAACAGCACCTCCGCCAGAAACAGCGATTATTTCATCTAATAATTGATCATCTTTAAAATTAATTAATTGTATTGCTCCAGTAGGGCACACAGGCATACACATGCCGCATGATTTACACGCAACTTCATTAACAGATGGAATTCCATTTTCATCAATATCAATAGCCGCTGGCGCGCAAACGGTTTTACATAATCCACACTTAACACATAGGTCATAATTGATGGTAGGAATTAACATTTCTTTCTCAATATATCCTTTTACTAATGGGGCAGCCGCTAAAGCAGCAGCACTTCCTGCATGTGCCACCGATTCTGAAATATCTTTTGGACCTTGGATTGCTCCTGCCAAAAATATTCCTCCTTTACTGCTTAGAGTTGGATTCATCTTGATATGAAATTCTTTAAGAAATCCCTCTTTTGATCGCAACACATGAAGTTTCGACCCAAGTGGACCGATCCCTTCAGGAGGGACCATAGCAGCAGAAAGAACCACTAAATCTGCTTTTAATTGTAATGGCGTTTGACTTAGAGTATCTTCAACAATAACTCTTAATTCACCCGAAATTGGGTTTCGTACTATTTCAGAAGGTCTCCCTCGAATAAATCTTACCCCTATCTCTTGGGCAGATTTATAGAGTTCTTCAAAGTTAAGCCCAGGCGTTCTGATATCAATATAACAAATAGTAACATCGGTATCAGGATACATCTCTTTAATGATTCGCGCATTTTTTATTGCAAATTTACAACATACACCCGTACAATACTGATTTCCGACTTGGTCATTTCTACTTCCTACACACTGAATCATAACAACGTTTTTTGGTATTTTACCATCAGAAGGTCTTAAAACTTCACTATTTGTCAATGATGTAGGAGATAACATTCGTTCAAGCTTAAGTTGGGTAATCACATCTTCATATCCTTCTTGATTATAGTGATAAGGCTCTATTTCTGTGGGATCATATTCATCATACCCAGCCGCGACGATAATTGACCCCACTTTTACCGTTTTAGTTTCTGGTTGCATCGAAAAATCTACCGCTTGAACAGGACAAACATTTACACATGTATTGCATTCAATACAGTTTTTCTTATCCCGTACATATGTTGCGGGAATCGCTTGCGGGTATGCTTTATATATCGCTTTCCGCATAGACATTCCCATATCCCATTCACTAGGAAGTTCAACTGGGCAGTGTTCCGCACATTCACCACAAGAAGTACAATTATCTTTGACATAACGGGGCTTAATTTCAAATTCAACTTCAAAATTTCCCAAAGAACCGTCTATATTCTTCACTTGAGCATTAGTATACAATTCTATCAAAGGATGATTTGCAACTCCATTCGTTAGAGGTGAGATTGAACATTGTGGACATTCAAGGGTAGGAAAAGTCTTGTTTAACCTCGTCATATGCCCCCCAATAGTTGATTCTCTCTCTATAAGATATACTGGAATACCTAATTCTGCCATATCATGTGCCGCCCGAAGACCAGCGATGCCTGCTCCGATTACTAAAGCCGCTTTTGTAGTTTTTACTTTTCGAGTTTCAACATCTTCTAGTTTACGCGCTCTATTTACTCCTGCTTCAACCAATTGCTTAGCTTTTTGATTTGCCTTATCTTTTTCCTTTTGGTGAACCCAGCTACAATATTCGCGTACATTCACTTGTTGATGACGATGTTTATTAAGCCCCATTTCCTCAATAGCTCGTGCAAATGTCTTTCCATGTTGATTTTTGGAACAACTTGCCACTACAGTACGATTCACCCCTAATTCTTTAATAGAATCTTTTACCATTTGAACTCCTGGTTTTGAACACATAAACATATAATGTTCTGCTTTTACAACATTAGGCAATGTTTTTGCATAATCAGCAACTTTAGCAACATCCACAGTACCTGCAATATTATGACCACAATGACATACAAACACTCCAATTCTTGGTTCTTCTGAATCTATTTCTTTTGATTCCTCTTCAGTAGTATCTGTTTTTTTTACTTTTCCTTCTTTTATTGTCAATTTATATTACCTCTTCCTCCTTTTTCATTTCTCTTTCGCCAAAAATATAATTTTTACCCATTAATTGATATTGGAGGCCAACAAACTCTTGATCCATTCCCATACAATATGCAGTTAATTGGGAGATATGGATAACAGGATAGTTATAATTACAGTCCTTATTTTTATTTAGATAATCTTGCCCTGTTTCAAATTGCAAATGACAAAAGGGGCAAATATCTAGTATAAAATCGGGCTTTACCTCATCTATATTCTTCATCTTTTCTCCAAAGATAGTCATGCTTGCATCACCCGAATAGGCTTTTACACCACCACCAGCTCCACAACAAGTTAATTGTTCTTTAAAGCGTACAGATTCAACGCCTAACGCTTCAAGATACTCCTCGACAATAGTGGGATTCTCTGAACTTTCAATTTCTCTAATTCGGGTTGGTTTTAGAAAGTGACAACCATAATGAACGGCAGCTCTTGCATTTACTTTTCTGACAATTATATCTTCAATACCCCAAGGTCCTATTTCATAACCCAAAACTTCAGCTATGTGGCGAACATTAATGGTTCCCTTGAACTCATAATCTCCAATAAGCTTTAATTTTTCATTTACCATGATTCTATGGTCTTCGTTTTCTTTCAAGTGCTTATTAACTTCTTGAAGGGTTCCAAAACACCCATTACAAACGGTCAAAATATCAGTATCTAATTGCTCTGCTATACAAAGATTTCTCGCTGCAGCAACCATCCAATCTACCTTGTTAAATGAGCGGAACACTCCAGGAGCAGGGCAGCAACCAGCTTTTTTCATGTCTAAAAGTTCGTATCCTAATTTTTCCATGACAAATTTTGTAGCCTTTTCTATTGCTGGATATCTATTCGGCATTAAACACCCGAGAAAAAACGCAAATGTCTTCTCTTTTACCATTAATTTCTCCTCCTATTCTTTGTCCTCTTCCTCTTTAATTGGAGGAAGAGCAAACAAATATTTTTCAAAATTCTTTAAATCATTATCATCCCCTTCTTGCTTGAATTTATACAAGGTTGGGGGAAGTTCTTCTAATCCTAATTCTACTCTTCTTTTCTTTACTTCATCATTTATTGGAACTGCATGTCCCGTAGTTTTCAAAAACCCTACCACTGCTCTATGATTTGGAGATATATTCCCTCGTTTTGTGGCATAATTCCTTAATTCCATAATAACATCGGTTGGCCTTACATCTCTGGGACATCGCTCATAACATTGATAACATGTTGTACAAAGCCAAATATCGGGATCATCTAAAACAGATACATCTCCTAATACAACTTTTCGCACTATTGAGCGAGTTTTTAAAGCAGTCCATCTGCCACTTTCACAACTCGCAGTACAAGTTCCACATTGAATACATTTCCAAATGTTAGATTTTCGTTCGATATTTTTAAAAAAATCTTCATCAAAATCTTCATCTGTCTTATATTCTCGATGTTGTTCTTTTACATCAGACATTTTTTACCACCATTTTATTAATTTGAAAAAAAAAAAAAAATTTAATTTATAATGAAACGATTTGTCCACCATTACTCATTTCTAAAAATGAGGCGGCTCCAACAGGTTCTTCTACAAAGTCTAATAAGTCTTCTCTTTTAATCCCCATTAAATCCATAGTCATTTGACATGGATATAATTTCATATTACCGTTTTCGACAGCTTCTTTAATCATTCCCCATGGATCTTCTATTCCGAACTTTTTCATTCTTTTCAGGAAGATTTTAGCTCCCATACCTTTCATAGGAGTAGGCATTCCTGCAACTTTAGGTTTAAATTTCTTTTGTAAAAGGTTTAAACCCCAAAACGTAAAGAAAAAGTTCATTTTAGTATCCATGGCATCTCCTGTTGTACCAAGGATCATCATCATTGCGAATTTTTCGAATGATTTATCCTTAACAATAAAATTTACTGATTCAGCCATATTTTCCACCTTTTTTTGTTTTTTATTTGTTTATATTTTTATGCAATTTTTTTAGCAGAATGCTAAACTTACGCTTTTTATTAATAGATTTAAAAAATTTTTGTAATTTATCCCGGATTCACTAAATCCAAGATATTATTTTTGGTGTTACATCTAAAATTTCTATTAGATCGTCATATTCAAGAGGCTTAATCTTATTATGAATACTTTCGGGATTCAATCCTCGTGCCATTAAATCAGGTATCATAGCAAATATAGAAATGTTCAATCTGAGTAGTTCCTCCATCGCTTTCGAGATCTTTCCCTTAGCATTCGTCCCGATTACTCCATCATGAATTAATACTATTCCAATTTGAATGCCTCTATTAATTTGGGATTTAATTAAGGGTAATAATCGTTCTAAATGATTTCCTGTTATTTCACTAAATCCAAATAAATATAGCATGTTCATATTTTGCGACATTTTTTTAAACCTCCTTTAAAATCTAAAGCAAGTATCTGCTCCCTCAATTAACTCAACTAATTCTTCAATGTTAATAATCTTTAAATTCTCATATTCAATTAAGTCATCAGCAGTCAAACCAGCTTCTTCTAAAGCTGTATCCACTATAAAGATTTCTAAATCAGACAGGTCGGCCATTTCAATAATCTCATCAAAATTGTCCATCCCAATCAGTTCTGGCTTTGTATCTTTACTAAACAAATACACTGCATCTCCCATTAAAACAACCTGGCAACTAATATATTCACCAAGAGCTACAAATCCCGAACCAATACGAATTGCTTCCCCTGCGGAATTTTTCCCAACGGGTGACTGATCCGATATTATTACCACAGATTCGACCATTTTGCTTAACCTCCAGTACCAAATACTATTATTTTATCTGATTCAATAGACCAGTTGGAAAAATCTCCTAAACCCTCTTCAGTAGCTCCTTTAAAAAAGTTTTCTTCACTAATTCCTGTCAAACTTACCCATGTGCTACAACCTGCTACGGGAATACCGTGTTCATTCGTAAATTCTTCCAACTTTTTTGGAATATGCCTAATTGACGAGCCACAGCTAATATCACTTTTAAGATTGTACACACCCGAACCAAAAAAGAAAATTCCCCTAATTCTATTTCCCTTTTTAATCACTGATTTTGATATTTCTATAAGTGAATCGACCGCTTCGAACTTATAAGGCTCCGTACTAATAAAGAATGTATAAGTTGTCATAGTCAATCTTTCTCCTCAAGTTTAGACGTTCTAAGCCTTTTGGATCATAAAAGTTAATTGATCGCCACTTTCGGTTGTTCCGAGTAGCATATCGCCGGTCTTGTTTAAAAGAGCGGGTACATCTTTCAATGCTCCTTTATCATCAACAATCAGCTCAAGAGTTTGACCAGAATTCATCTTTTTTAACTCTTTTTTTGTCATCAAAACAGGCATAGGACATTTCTTTCCTACTGCATTTAATGTTAAATCAGCCATTTTTTTCATCTATCTTAGTTTTTTCTTCTATTTTTTTTATTTTTGATACCAAATTTATTTACTATTTGGTATTACTTGTAGAAAAAAAATGTAAACATCTATTTAAATCATAGTTTTTTTTTTTATAAACACTGAATTTTTTAATAAAAATTCACTAAATTTACAAAGAATACTAGAGAAAAAAATTATTAACAAGTAAGAACTATATTTAAATAATGTAAAAAGAAATTTGAGACACTCTTTTTCAAACTAAAAATTATAAATTATAAATAAAACAGAACTAAGGAATATAATATGGTTATAACAAATGGACAAATAATCTATTTAGATGAAATTGACAGAGAAATACTTGAATTATTACAAAACGACGCAAAGATCACAATTAATGAGATTTCTGAAAAAGTAAAAGATAGATTAGGTTTAGATGAACCGAAAAGCGCAACAGCAATTAGAGCAAGAGTAAAAAGGCTAGAAAAGGATTTAATAAAAAAATATATGGCTATTATTGATTGTAGTAAATTAGGTTATCATGAAATGGTAATTGCTTCACTTCGGGTGAACTCTCAGCAGCCTATTGATGATATAAAAAAGGAAATAGAAAGCTTGAACCAAGTTAAATATGCCTACATAGTAACAGGAGAATATCCTCTTATTGTAATGTTTAAATGCTTAAATCACGCAAATGCTATGGTTTTAATCGAAAAATTGAGAAAAATGCCAGGAGTAGAAGAGATTAAAACTCAGATTGTTCTAGATAGAATAAAGGAGGACCATTCAATAATCATTCCTGAAGAAGAGGAAGAAGAATAAATTTTCAGATAAATTAGATTGATTTCAATCCAAATTATAGGTATTTAATTTATTTCCTTAGTGAAATCTATTTATATATGAATTAGGGATTCCTCGATAGTTTTAGATGTTTTAAAACGTTATAAATAATTAGAAATCCACTAATAGACCACTAATAGAACGTTCTATTTTTTAAAATCAAAAACAAATAAATTAGAGATCTGATTGATCGATTTCACACATGAATCTCAAAAATTTTTTTTATTTTATGTTTTTTTACTTCATTTTTCATTGGTTTTCGAAAAGAAAATCAGAAAATAATGTTGCGAAATGATTGAATAATGTTTTGAAAGAATTTATTAACGAGTACGAGAAGAGCTTTTATGACTTTTGTAATCTTTTAATTTTCCTGTTCTTTTCTTTGTTCAATTCCTTGATGTCCTTCGTTAACTTTATAATAGAAGCGTCTAGTTTTACTTTTTTTGCCTTTAATGTAGAAATATTGGAAACACCATAAATTTTTTTTGATTCATGTTGTATTCCTTGTTCAATTTGGTTTAATTCGTGATGTAATGCGGCTAGTTTTGATTCTAATTCTTTTAATTTTTTATGATATTCTGAGTGAATTTTTTTATACAATTCTGCTTTTGATTCATTTACCATAAAATAATCATACTTAAGCATTTAATATAGTAATTGGAATATTTAAGATTACTTACTTTGAGTAGATATAATAAATACTTAAATATAAGAGTTTAGACATAGAACTTACTATTAATTGGGTTTTTTTTAGAAATCTATAAATCCCTAAAGGTCAAATTTATCAATATTATTAAGATCTAACACTATTTCTACTTTGGGTTTTTTTTATTTACAAGAACAATCCCAAATATTACCAAGAGCAGAGAAATTGGGTAGATAAAAACATCAAAATGTTCTTGTAAGAAGAGAGCTGAGAAAATTACTCCAAATAAAGGCACCAATGTTTGAAAAATCGCGGCTCTACTAGCACTTAAGCGTTTTATTCCCTCTAAATAAAAGGTATATGCTCCTACTGTGGATAGGAATGCTAAATACATAATTCCAATCCATATTCGAGGTGGAATGTATAAATATTCTAATGGATTTAGAAATTCTGGACTAACTATTAATGCTATTGGAGTAGTAGTTAAAAAGCCAAAAAAGGATATCCAAGTGATTATCCATAAAGAACTTGGTTTAGTTAATTCAAGGCAGTTATTAGTTTTATTCATGAAATAATGTGAAGTAACAGTATAAGTCGCATAAGCAAAAGCCGCAATTAAAATCAATATATCTCCAAGTAGTCTGTTTAAGACATTAACATTTGGAGAGAAGCCTACAACAATTACAACAGCAATAAAAGCCATAAGGGTCCCTATCATTTTCCTCCAACTGAATGTTTCTGTTTTTATAAATATGCTGGAAAGAATAACCACCCAGACTGCATTTGTGGCAACCATAATACTTGCATCACTTGCGGCAGTAAATATTTCACCAATAAGATAACCTGTCTGATAAATTGTAACTGATAATAACCCCATAAACGTTAGGATTTTCCAGTTTTGCTTTGCATATTGCCAGTTTAAAGTTCCTTCTTTGAGTTTAAGAATAATAAAAAAGCATACAATTGCTAAGAAATATCGTATTGCGGCTATCATAAGGGGAGGAATCGTAGCCCCTCCAATTTCTTCAGAAACCAGCCATCTCCCCATTGGCCAAGTACCACCCCAAATCACAGCCGTAAGAATCATTAAAAGGTAAGCAACGCCGTCAGACTTTTTAGAAGCGTCTAAATTTGAACTCATTCTTTTTTCATCTATAATAAATTCGATTATAATTGAGAAATTAGGACTAAGTAAATTAATGGATCAAAATAAATTATCGTTTCTATACTTTTCATAAATTTTTTTTATCTAAAATAGCAAAAAAATTACTCTTTAGGTTTCTTCAATTCTTTTTCTAATGATTTTATTTCTTTATTAATGCTTTTCATTTTATTCTTCTTTTCGTCAGAGATCGCCTTAATTTTCTCTTTTATTGATTTTTCTTTATGACTTCTTAACTGTTTTCTTTCTTTTTCCAAATTCTTGATAATAGGTTCTATTTCATTCTTTTTTAAATTTAAACCATTAATTTTTTCATTGATTTCGACCAATATAAATCTATTAGATTCTAATTTTGCTTCGATTTCATTGATCTTTAGATTAAAATCCTCACTTAATCTATTTTTAACGTATTCTAGTTTCTTTTTTGCTGCGTCTTCAATTTCTACAATTTTTTGAGCTATTATATTTATATGGTCTCTAAGTTCTTCATCTGACATTTTGCTTCAGTATTAATATGAAATTTTTTATTGAAATTATTTCGCATATTAAAATAAAAACTTACTCTATTAGTAAATTCTTAATTCTTCTAAAATAAATAATTATTGAAAAATTCTTTAAGTAAAAAAATCTCTTATACTTTTTTTTGATTAATCTTTCTTTAAAGTAGATACTTTTTTATGAGATCGTGGAGGACAACGATAATACTTAACATTGGAATACCCTATCGTAAAAACTCCCCAGCTCTTTCCTCTAATTCCGGCTAACTTTGTTAATTTACGATTATTTTGGAAAGCAATTTGAGTCCATCCGTTATAGCACGTACCTAAACCTAATGATTGAGCAGCTAATCTCCCATAAGTCACTATATTAGCAATATTATAATGATCAATTGGCGTATTTCCTAAGGCATAAACGATTATTACATGTGGAGCATCAAAATAGATTTGATATTCATATCGCTCATTATTGATTTGAAACGATTCTTCATACATAGACTTTGTTGCTGAATTCTTGAGGAGTTCTTCTTTCACAGCATCTGATAAAGATTTTAATTGGGAGGGGTCAGAGAGAATTGCTATTTTTTCAGCTCGTATATTAGCTGCTGTTGGAGCACATTCCATTGCACTAATAACTTTCTCGAGTATTTCTTTTGGTACAGGTTTACTATTATATTTCCTAATAGACCGATTTGCACGTAAAAAGTTATATATCTTTTCATAAGGAATATAAGTTGCTAAATTGTCTATTCCTTCAAAAGAATAGGGACCATCTCCAAATTCTTCAAAAATAATAGCCTCTTGAGGGCAAACTGCGATACAATGACCACAAAATATACAACTGCCTGATTTATCCTCAAATATAATCTTGTTATTATCTTCATTCTTTGAGAATCTTCTTGGACATTCATTTACGCATAATTCACAGAGATTGCATTTCTCATAATCAATTCCTACTATTGGCATTCTCTAATTCCCTTAAGTTATATTTTTTTATTTTAATTTTATATTTTTTTAGTGTAATCTAAGTTATTAATAATATTGAGTACATCAATCATTTTTCTTACTTCAAAATCCGATATAATATCATCATCTCTCTTTTCATTCATGTCATTAAACCAAATGCTGAGCATTCCATAATTTTTTGCTCCTTTGACATCAGTATCAAGTAAATCGCCAATATGAATGCTATTTTCAGGTTTGCATTCAAGAACTTCCAAGGTCTTCTGAAATATGATGTGTTTAGGTTTATTATATCCGATTTCATCAGAAAATACAGTAATTTGAAAATATCGAAGAATATCATATTGCTCCATAACTTCTCGGATTACTTTGCCTGGTGTAATTCCTGTATTCGAAATAAGACCTATTTTATATTTTTGAGATAATTGTTTTAATGTATCAATAACGCCTTCTTTTAACATTGGAGGACTTTTTAACATTTCTTGCTCCATTGATGTTACTATTTCTTTTATTTCGTTTCTAGCAAGTTCAATATCAAGACATTTCAACATGCGAATAATTATCTTTTCTGTATAGACATGCTGGAAATCCTCTTGTGCTTTATTCATCTCTAAATAATTGAATACTTTGTTATAGCACACTTGTATCGAGCTTTTTGTTATGATTTGTTTTTTCTTTGTAAAATATTGCTCTAAAAATTCTATTCTATTTTTTGAATAGGATTTATTCTCAAAAATAGTATTCCATAAATCAAATGTAACAGCTTCAATCAAACTACAACAAACTTATTTAATTTTAATTAAAAATTTTAATTAATCAAAATAAAAAATTATTATATAGATTTCAATTTTTTGATAATATATTTACACATTTAAGACATTTTAGCATTTGAAAACTAATTTGATGAAATTCATCTTGGTTTTTATAAAAGGTTTATTTACCTTATTTTAAAGACTCCTAATTTTAAACATCTAAGTGTCCAAAGGACACCCTAAATCTTAATGATGATTTTATATAAGATTATATGTTAATATAAAGATTAAAAATAAAAGGATATTTTAAAAAGGTTATAATCGCATAATTTGATCAACTTCCTCTGCAGTTAGTGTTAATAAGCCAACTTTAGGCAATCGCTCGGCAAGAAGACGCCAATTTTCATCTTTATGAAAGACATCCTTGAATAATGGTATAGCTTCTGTTAATTTATGGACATTTGCTAATGAAACAGCGGTCCAAAACTTCATTTCAAGGTTTTCAGGCATCAATTCTTGAGATGCGTTATATTCTTCCAATGCCTTAATCATGTCGTTTTTTTCCATGGCAATATCTCCATTATTCATATGTTCATAAGCACGATGGACTCTTAATAATCTTTCTAATTCTTTCAATGGTTCTTTATGGTCTTCGACTCTTAAATCAATTTCAGGGTCCTCCCATCTACTCTCTTTCTTCTTACCATCAACAATCAAAAGTGCAGCAGATTGTTTACCCCTAATGTCGCCACCTTGTGACTCTGCAGCCTTTAACACTTCGATAATTCTTTCTGGAAGGGGTAACTCATTGAACTTTTCAAATGCTTTAGCCATAGAAGGCCAAACGGAATCATAAAGCATCATATTTGCTTGTACAGAATAATTTTCCCCTTTGATATGACCAGCTGCTTGGATACAATTATCTCCTGTATGCACGGCAACTCTACCTTGTGTATCTAATATTGCGAGCTGTCTAACGTCCTTACCCTCATCAGTTGATAATAATAAATCAAGACTTTCTTGGGGAGATTTACCTTCCTTTAAAAGTTCTAAGCCTCGTAATCCAAATGAAACATTAACAAATGCTTGAGTAGCAACTACACCAACTCCGGATTCACCCCATGATACCACAGATCCTACAGAAAACCAATGACTCTGTACACCAACTCCCATCTTCCCGGTAGATGGATCACGAGCTATTATTGAATAAGTATGGGCAAAAGGCTTTTGAATTGTTCTATTAATTCGAAAATTCATAAGTAATCATTAATCAATAATCTAATTTTGAATTTACTTTGATAAGATATTATTTTAATGTAATGTAAAAACAAATTTATTTTTTCTTCTGCTTTGTTTTCACATTTTTCTTAACCTATAGATTTTTATTCTTTCGGTAATAAAAATCTTTATTAAATAAACTACAAATAAAGAATTTATGAGTTCAGAACCAAATCTTAAGGAATTGTTCGAAAATTGGAATGATTTAAATAATAAAGTTCAAGAGTTAATGTCTAATTTTGATCTGGCTAACGTAAAAGAAGTAAGGAAAAAACAACAAGTAATTGAGGATATTATTTACATGATCTTGAGAGAAAATGCTCCTAATGAATTTAGAGAAGTATTACCAGAAGATTGCGGAGAACTGGAAGTGGGCTACGATACTAATAATAATGAGTTTTACTTTGTAATGATTGATCCAAATAGTGAAGATAGTGATGAAGCTGTATTATTAGCATTTAATATCAATATTGATAAATCTGTAAAAAAAATTGAAAATTTTGAAATGGGAGAATAATTAAAAAAATAGAAAAAAATTAGAATTTATCATCTTCCGAATACCAATCAGGATACCATTGATAATACTCTCTGGGGAATGCTTTTTTCAAACCCTCGTAAGTTGCTTTAACGAGAACCATTTTGCCTTGCCGGTCGTGATGAATAACAACTAAATGTTGTTCTTCAAGAGTTTCTATTATTTTTTTTATCGCTGATCTACTCCCTCCAATATCTTCTCTAACATCATCTGGACTCATATATAATCCAGGGTTTACTTTATAGTCATGAGCAATTACTTTTAATATATTATCTTCATTTAATTCAAGTCCATGAAATCGGGATTCCTTTTTTGACACAACGGGAGCATTCACTTCATCATTCCACCTCATTCTCATAGGATGATTATATACCGGGAGCATTGAAGCGAATCGATATACAATCATTTTTTGAACTTCTGTTGTTCCTGCCACAATTTCGCCAATTTTTCCTTCCCTTACTAATCGTTCGACTGGATAAAATCTTGTGAGACCATCTCCCCCCATAACCTGTACAGCTTTCAGCCCTGCATCTCTAATATATTCACTAATTACCCATTTTGCTACTGAGGCATCTATCATAGGTTCCAGTCCATCATCTAATTGTTTTGCAGTATTATAGGCAAAAAGTCTACCCATTCGATATTTTGCTATGATATCCGCAATTTCATTTTGAATTCCAGGAAATTGGTTAGTTGTTTTCCTAAATTGAATTCTGCGTTGAGTATACCAGAATAATATATTAATAATATCTTTTAAGGTCCCAACATAAACTGCTCCAGCAATTAAGCGTTCAAAATTCAATCCTGCCATCATAACATTCCATCCTTTTCCCACAGGACCAATTCTATTCTCATCAGGTATTTTTACATCATCAAATGTTATATACCCATTAGGTACATTATCAAACCCAACTAATTTATTTATCTTCTCTAGATGAAACCCTGGAGTTCCTTTTTCGACCAAAAATGAAGTAATATGACTATATTGTTTTTTCGCATCAAGATCATCACTAGTTTTAGCATAAATGAAATACCTATCTGATACTCCAGCTCCTGTGATATATCTTTTCTTTCCATTAATAATCCATTCATCTCCATCTTTTTCTGCGGTCGTCATAACATTTGCTGCATCTGATCCCGCAAATGGTTCAGTTATACAAACAGCTCCTAATTTATCTCCCTTGGCAAGCTGAGGTAACCATTTTTCTTTCTGTTCTTCTGTAGCATAGCGTAACATTTGCTCTAATCCAGCGAGCATTGAAACAACAAAGACATGACCTACAGCATATAACCTTCCTAACTGTTCAGCAACGATGCATGAGCCTGTAGCTCCTAATTCTAAACCACCATACTTTTTCGGAATCCCTACTCCAAAGTATCCTTCCTTAGCTACTCTCCTAACTAAATCCCAAGGAAATCTTTTTTTCCAAAAATAAGCTTCCGCTTCTTCAAATAGTCCATCTGCGAACGATTCTACTTTTTTGGCAATTTCTTTTTGTTCCTCTGTCCACCAAAAATAAGATTCACTCATTTTTTTTACCCTTCTAAACAATTCTATAAAAATTATTAATAATCTTAATATGCTGTAATTATTTTTAAATCTAAAAGTTTAGGATATTTTATGTGTTTATTCTCTTTTTTAACAAACTAGCATATTTATACTACTTTACAAAAGATGAAAATAAATTAATGATAGTGTATTATTCTTTCAAAATAAGAAATATTTTAAAGAAGATAGAGTTAAAAAATACATTTTATTGCGTGATTGCTTATTTCAATTCCATCATCTTTACGAGAAGGACCACGAACAACCAATACATTAGCAAAAAAGCGTTATACTATTATTTATATTATAATAATGATCCTTAGCGCTCAACCAGCTATAATTTGGTTCTGGTTCTATTGGACAATATTTTCTTTAGAGGATGTTATATTCTATATCATATTTCCCGTTTCATTTTTAATAGGGGTATTGATTCTTATCCTCTCTTCTGTTATAATAGCTAAAATTTTTCTAATTTTTACAAATTTGCTCCACAAACCCATAGAAGGAGTTTATTCTAGGAATAGCGATGATAAAGATTATTGTTATTGGAGCTTGAGATCTATCATTAAAAAATGGCCTATATGGTTGATACGCCAACTTTCAATACCGTTCTTCGAAATTCTTGCGTACAAAATATTTGGAGTGAAAACTTCATTTTCTAATGCTTTAGATAATGCTTGGGTTGATTGTGAATTCATAGAACTTGGAAAAAATATAAGAGTTGGTCAAGGTAGCATTATCATGTCAAACCTCATCATCAATGATAAGATTATAATTAAAAAAGTAAGAATTGGGAATAATGTTATTATTGGAGCACATGCCTTAATTTTGCCAGGCACAATAATTGAAGATAATAGTATAGTTGATTCGAATGGACTCACCTTGATAAATCAGAGATTAGAACCAGATTCCATTTATAGTGGAAATCCCGCTACAAAATATATGCCTAATAGTGCAATTAAAAATAAAGATTTAATAGAGAGAGAACTATTCAGTATAGATAAAGATAAACCTGTTGAAAAAAGCTTCCTCAGAGAAGAAGTAAAAGAATTATCTGTTCCCTTTCACTTCTATGTAATAACAGGTATTATTATTGTTAGCTTTTCGTTTATTTTACCAGGGATTTTATTTTTCTTAACTCTATTTGGGCTAATTAATCCATATTTATTTTCAAATCCTTTAGTTATTGGGAATTTCTTAAACTTAAATACTTACATCATAATGCTTCTAATTCCTATAATTTTTATTGGCATTTACTTGCTGCACCTATTATTTGTTGCTTTATTTACCCGATGGTTTTATAAATTAGCAAATACTCGTGGAGCATCCCAAGGAATATATGATAGAAATTTAGCTGAAAGCTCAAAAGCGTTAGATTACTATCATTTTAGATCGTTCTTACTAAAGTATCCTATTTTTGCTTTCGCTCGCTCACCTTTTCCTTGGTTGCTCAATTGGGAATTAAGGTTTATAAAATCAAATAAAATCGGAAAAAACACTGTTCTTGAAGAAACATTTCTTCATAGCCATATTAATTTTGGAGAGAATTGTTATCTAGGAACCTCATCACACATTACAAACCATTTAGTCGATGGGGTATATGGTGCAGAAAATCTGACTTTTGTTAGAGTATCGATTGACGATAATTCTGTTCTTAATACCATAACTGGAGGGCTTCCAGGAACAGAGATTGGTAAAAATTCTACATTATTACCAAGTTGTACAACGATAAAATTTGACAAAATTGCATCAAATGGTATATATGCGGGATTTCCAGCAAAAAAGTTAACTCAAGAAGAGATAATAAAATATTTAGGAGGGGAATATTCTGGAGAATGATGATCCTGCTAAAGAACTTGAATCATTAGATATAACCAAATATCCAATTACTACAAACACTTTTACATGGTCATTTTCAGCCTCATTAATTTCAATATTTCTTCATGTATTTTCATTTTTCATGCCCTCAGTTATGATCATGACGTTTTTCAGCTTTGCTATGGATTCTTTTTTTCTGCATTGGCGTGTCTTTATCGTATTTTTAGATTTATTAGCATGGTGGGGTATTTATATTTTAGTCAGCTTACTTTTAGGAAAGCTAACATTAATTATTCTTAAAATGATCCACAAACCTAAAGAGGGCTTGTTTAAAGTGGATCATAAAGATATGGATTATAAATATTATTGTTTAAGAATCTCAGTCAAAAAATTTATATTCTGGATTTGGAATAATTTTTGCTTCCCTTGGGCATCAAATTTAGCCTTTAAATTATGTGATATAAGAGCAGATTACAAGAGCACTCTTTTTGATGGATGGAGTGACTTGGAATTTATTTATTTTGGCAATAATATGATGATTGGCCAGGGTGCAGTTGTCTTATCAAGTATGATAATCAGGATAGATAATACGGATTACTTACTCGTAAAAAAAGTAATAATTGGAGATCATGTTGTCCTTGGGGGACATTCTATTGTTGCTCCAGGTACAATTATCGGTAAGGGAACTACTTTAGGAATTTGGGCAGTGACGCACATCGGTCAGAAATTAGATGCTGATTGGATTTATATTGGCAAACCAGCTCGCAAATATCAACCAACAGATACAGCACGTGAAGAGAGTAAGAAAGTCTTGATACGAAGAATTGTTGATACTGGTGAGCGAATTCCATATAACATTAAATCTCAGAATAAAAAATTAGAGTAATGGTTAATTCTTAAATCGGGATTTTTTATATCTGACTTCAAATACTACTAACAAACCAGTTGTAAACATTGCTGCAATTATGAAATAATTTTCAAAAGGGATAACTATTACTACATCTGATGTAACAAGTTCCCATTTAAACATGGTCGTTCTATTGGTTATTTTTTCTATAATTGTTGATATCCCTTTTGAATTATAAGTTAACTCAACGGTAGTCATATTACGATAATCTAAAGTAAGCTTTGTATCACTAAATGAGTAGTTTAAAGGTCCAGACTTTTCAATGGCATCTCCAATTAAAGTAAAATTAATTGGTGTCGGAACAACGAGTGGTAAAGCATCAAGATATGCAACTTTCGACCAATTAAGATAATTCATCGAATAATTATATGCTAAATAAAAGCTATTATGATCCTCATATATCCATGCAAAATTGTGATAAAATTCTAGAGTATAATTTACTATTAAAGAATTAGGACCGTCAAATGTATCATTATAGATTTTATCAACAGTAAATCTAATGTATTCAAAGTCATTATATGGCGACTCTGTAGCATTAACAGTCTCCCATCGTACCCTTTTTCCCTCTTCTAATGGAAATGTAGAATCATATACAGTGATTTGCCCTAAAACCATTGGAATGCTGAGGATTCCAATTAATAGGCTACTAATAAGAGTCAAAATTATTAATTTTCGATTAAGCATCTTCTGATCAAGAGGTTTTCTATTAGTGCAATATTATTTCTTCTATTATCTGATAATAAAATAATTCATATCAATATAATATTTTTAAATTTAAATATATTTAACTAGCAAAATTGATTGTTCATAATTTTAAGGATAATTAAACAGAATAATAAAAAAAATACTTTAATATAATCTGAAGTATAAATATAATCTAAAAATTTTTGATTAATTAATATTCAAGAAAATTGGTTAAAAAAATGGAAGGAAATAATATTAGACCAAAAATTACTACAAAAAAAAAATTACAATGGGCTTCAGCAAGTTTCGGTGGGTCAATTATAAGTGGAATTTATGCTGCATTATTGCCAATTTTTTATGTAGATTATCTTGGATTGGTAGAGAACGCTCAAGTCATTTATATAATACAAATTATATATCTATTAGTCAATGCATTTAATGATCCTATCTTTGGAATTATTTCTGATAGAACTCGGGCAAAAAAAGGAAGAAGAATTCCTTTTATGAGGTACACCGCACCGTTTTTAGCTTTGACATTCATATTGGTATGGTTTTCACCAGATAAAACAGCTGGAGAGTGGTCAATATTTATTTGGATGGTAATTATGACCTGTTTGTATGATACTGCATATACAATAATCTTTCTAGTTTACTCTGCGCTATTACCAGAGATTACTGAAAATGAACAAGAAAGGAATAGTCTTCAGGTTTGGGCTTCTTTTCTTCAATTGATTGGAATGATACTTGGATTCATTATCCCTGATATGTTTAGGAATCAAGATCGCTTTCTATTGTTGATGTCAATGGTTTTGGTTGGGGTAGTGGGTATGGCATTAATTCTCTACACAAGTTTCAAATTTAAAGAACGACCAGAGTTTACTAAAGTAGATGAACCATTAGGATTTGTTGATGCAATAAAATATACTTTTAAAAATCGATCATTCTTAACTCTAGTAAGTGCAAATTTCATGGGAATCTTAATACAAGCTTTAATTGTTGGCTCTCTTTTCTACTTGGCAGATTATGTCCTCAAAATGCCTGTTATCGTATTATTAATTTTTGTATTCTTACCACTGCTCATTGGAATCTGGATTACTCCAAAATTCATAAAGAAATGGGGAGTCTGTAAAAGTGATCAAATCTTGTTACTAATTGGTGGTTCGGGCTTAATCCTATTATTTTTCTTAAGTGGACTAAACATTAGTGCCTTGATTTTTATCTGTTTAGCAATTGCAGGATTTGGATTTGTTGGTCCTTTAATCTTTACAAACGTACTATTTGCTCAAGTTACTGATGAAGATGAGTTAAAAACAGGAGTTAGAAGAGAAGCTGCCTTTTTTGGAATGAATGCGTTATTAACTAAGCCTGCACAGAGTTTAGCAATAATAGTTCCTACTGCTCTTTTAGATCTCGCTAATTTTATTCCACATGAGCTTGGAGATCCCCCCGTATTACCTCAACCTGAAGCAGCAATCTTCGCAATACGATTATTCATCGGACTAATTCCTGGTATAGCTTTAATATTAGCAGTAGTAATATTACACTTCTATCCAATAAAAGGAGAGTATTGGGTAAAAATTCAAAAGGATGTGTTATTATTACATGATGAAAAGCATAAAAAACTTCAAGAAATGGAAAGATAAATTTGTTTCTTAATTTTTTTTTTTAATTTATAATATTAGGGCTCTTATGTCAATTTAGCCATTATTTTGCTTGAATTGATTTTAAAAAGGCAATTCATAAATTATATTGTAAAAATATATAATTTAACAATATTTAATTTAACTTAGAAAAATTCTAAGTTTGATGAGATATGAAAAAATTAGTCTTATTACGTCATGGAGAAAGTATCTGGAATAAAGAAAATAAATTTACTGGATGGACAGATGTTGACTTATCAGAAAAAGGAATTGAAGAGGCTAAAAAAGCAGGGCAACTACTAAAAAATGAAGGTTATACATTTGATGTTGCCTACACTTCCGTACTTAAAAGAGGGATAAGAACTTTATGGATTGTTTTAGATGAAATGGATTTAATGTGGATACCTGTTTTTCGATCATGGCGGCTAAATGAACGTCATTATGGAGCGCTACAAGGTTTAAATAAAGCAGAATTAGCATCAAAATTAGGGGAAGAAGAAGTATTGGTTTTAAGGAGAAGCTATGATGTTCCCCCGCCACCCCTAAAAACATCTGATCCACGCTATCCTGGAAACGATCCGAGATATGCAGAATTAACTTCTAAAGAACTTCCCTTAACTGAATGTTTGAAAGACACCGTTGAGCGATTTCTGCCTTATTGGCACGAAACCATTGTTCCAGTTATCAAAGAAGGTAAAAAAGTCTTAATTTCAGCCCATGGAAACAGTCTTCGAGCTCTTGTAAAATATTTAGACGATATTTCAGAAGCAGAAATCGTAGAGTTAAATATTCCTACAGGAATACCACTCGTTTATGAATTAGATGACGATCTTAAACCACTAAAGCATTATTATCTTGGTGATCCTGAAGAAATTGAAAAGGCAATAGCAACCGTTGAAGAACAAGGGCAAGCAAAGTAAAAAGTCTGTATATATAAAAAAAATAGGAATTTATATGAATAAAAAAAGTATAATTGATAATCCTGCTATTTCAAATATAGTTTTTTATCCGAGAAAAGTTCCAATTCCAGACGATTTAGAGTCTAATATAGAACCTCTAATATTTGAAATTGGTTCTAATATTAAAATTGGAGGATATTTTTTTATAAATGAAAGCTCTTTGCCTAATATTTTGCTTTTTCATGGGAATGGTGAAGTTGCTTTAGATTACCATTATTTTGCTCCAATGTTTTTTAATTGTGAAGTAAATTTAGCAGTTATCGATTTTCGAGGATATGGTCATAGTAATGATCAACCTTATTATACAAGTCTGATTAGTGACGCAATACCCCTGTATAATCAGTTCCAAAAGTGGTTGAATAATAAAAGATTCAATTCTACAACCTTTGTATTCGGTAGATCCTTAGGAAGTATTTGTGCGGCAGAGATTGGCTCAAAACCTCAGAATAATTTGAAGGGGATAATATTTGAATCAGGTTTTGCCAGTGCATATAATGTAATGACTCATTTATTCCGAGTAAATAGTCCCAAGATTACACCTGAATATCTAAAACAATATTCTAACGATACTAGAATACAAAAATTCATTTATCCAACTTTAATAATTCATGGGACAACAGATTGGATCATTCCTAGTTCTGAAGCAGAACTTATTTATAAAAGTCTTCCCGATAATATTGAAAAAAACCTAATTTTAATTGATGGTGCGGGTCATAACAATATTTTAACCTTTACTAAAGAATATTTTGACCCTTTATGTAGATTTATTGAAAAATATAAATAATGATATATTTCTATTCCCCTCTACGCTTTCAATAAAAGCAATTTTGGTATATTAACATCATTAGTGAGAAACATTTATATATTAGAACAAATAGCTTATTTAATTAGAAATCTTATTTAATTAAACACAAAATTAGAAGTGATAATATAATATGGCAGAACAAATCTCTAAACAATTAAAAATAATGTTCCTTGTACATTTCTTCATAGCTGTCTTTTTTGGATTAGTTTTCTTAATCTTCATTGAAGGATTCGTTAGCTTTATAGATTGGCCTTCCCAATATTTAGACCCAGTTATTGGTCGTTTATTAGGAGGAGCTTTAATTGGTTTTGCTGCAAGTTCCTTACTTGCATGGAGAGAGACACAATGGCTAAAAGTTAAACTAGTTGTGCAGATGGAAATCGTATGGTGCGCTGTTGGTAGTATTGTACTTTTAGTTAGCTTGTTTATCCCAACCATTCTTCCTCTTCCATTATTTACGTGGGTAATTACAATAGTGTTCCTGTTCTTCTTAATAATCTTTACGTGGTACTATTTTCAACATGAAAAGGATTAAATAACCTAAACTAATAAATTATATTTTATTTTTTGTCTTTTTTCTTTCATATAGTGTTCTCAATCATTGGACTAAGAATCTTTTTAGTATTTTTCTTTATTTTCTATAATCATAGAAAAATAGTTGTTGAAACGATTAAATAATAGGAATTGAAAGTATATGATGAGATACTGCCCAAAATGTGAGAAAAATGTTTTAGTAAAGAGAAAAGAATTAGATCTCTGCTTATTAGTAGTATTATGTATTTTTACAGGAGGCTTAGGAGCAATTATTTATCTCCTAATATATTATTCAAAGGATCCTAAACATTGTGTTTATTGCAATACTTTGTGTGTTTCTGAATTAAACCATAGTGAAAAAGAGATATCGAAAGAAACTCATCATAATTCAATATTGGTAGATAATGTAAAAAAAAAAATAACTCATGAAATAAGGTATTGCCCCAATTGTGGGGTTAATTTAAAGAATAAAATCAATCCTAAATTAAATTTTTGCCCATATTGTGGGGAGAATTTGAAATTTCATAAGAAATCTATTTCAAATAATATTCAATGTGTAATCTGTCACGAATATGTAGAAACTAATGCTAAAAAAATTATATGTTCTTTTTGTGGCAGTATATTCCATGAATCATGTGCTACGAATTGGATTTCGAAATATAATTCATGTCCAATGTGTCAAAATCAATTTGTATATCCTAGATTAAAATAATTAAAAAAATAAAAAACTATTATTTAATTTTATTTACTTATTTCTAAGCATTAAGATACCATTTTCAAAGAACCAGAGCAGATTTGCAAATAAAAATAACCATTCCGCAAAACTTTGGAACTCAGGAGCAAATCCTGAAATTACTCGATTTAAGACTAATAAAACTAAGTATAACAGAAAAAAAGCAGCTACAATTATATTAAATAATACCTGCCCTTTTGAAAATATTTTAGCTTTATTTTCAAGTATTGCATATCCAAACAAATACAGGATTCCTGTGAAAAAGAACACTAATTCAAATATAAAATGATTAGTATAAGACTCTTCTGTATTAAAAATTGACATTCCCATGATACCAACCGCTGATAAAAAAGCGAGTATAAACATAATCCCGGTTCCTGTTTTAGCTAAACCTTTTTCTTGCAGATATAATGTAAATCCTAGCATAAATAAGATTATAAAGATCGCTGTGATAAACCAACATACATTAAAGAGGATATACAAATCATTTGTTGGGCCACCTAAATGACTAATATGTGTTTCAAAAAAACTAAAAGAAGTATGTACCACCATCGCAGGTATAAGGCCTATGAAAAATATTAGTAAGCCTATAAACGCAAAGTAGCTAGCGTTAATTTTGGAATAAATTTTCTTTATAGCTCCCATAATTTCTCATTTTATTTTGATTTTTTGATGCAAGATATTAATTGCTATTTGATATTTAAAATGATGTTGTATATATATCTAATATAATTTTTCTTCAATTAGTCTAGAAGAGTATAGAATTAAGTATAAATAGAATTATTAAAAATAGGAGACATTATTAGGAATACTAATATGAATAAAAGAGTCAATTTGCCAAGGATTTAAAAAATTCTAAAGTAATTTTCCTTTTGCGATGATGTAAGCATTTCCGCCAACCATTATATAGTACTTATTTTGCTTTTTCTCAGCTCTAAGTAGGAGTAATGAATTTCTCCCTATTTCATATCCTTGTTCGACTTTTATATCTATAGTATTTTTTCCGAAGTATTCATGTTTCACTAGATACGCTGCGAGGCATCCCGCTGCAGAACCTGTTGCAGGGTCTTCAGGAACACCGTAATAATCGGCAAAAAATCTCATGTTTAAATCATTATTCTTATTATATGTTTCCGGGCAGAATATAAGAATTGTTTTTGCTTGAAGATTTTGAATCAATTTTTCATATGGCTCCTTTTTTATCTTTGCACGTTTGAGGGCATCTAAGGATTTTAATGGAACAATTAATGTGGGAACTCCTGTTGAGACTTCTTGAATATTGAAGCGTGTATCAATGTCTTCTTCTTTAATCCCTAAAACTTCTGCTAAAACTTCAGGAGCAAAAAATCCATGGAAAGTAGGTTCTTTATGTTCCATCCAAATTTCATCAATAACATCTCCTTTATATTTAAATAGCACGGCGATGGTACCGAGTTTGATATTGAGGGATATCGTTTTTATTTTTTCTTTTATAAATTCTTTCTTAATTACGTAAGCTGTACCTAATACAGGATGGCCAGCAAAGGGTAATTCTGTTTTTGGAGTGAATATTCTAACATCATGGTTTTCTATAGATGTAATGAACGTTGTTTCTGAAAAGTTCATTTCTTTAGCTATTTTCTGCATCATTGCATCCGAAAGGACATCCTCAGATACAACCACCGCAAGTTGATTACCTTCATATTTATATTCCGCAAATACATCCACTATATAGAATGTAAGCTCATTAGCTAGGATTTCTTTCATAAGTAGATTCACAAATTTTTAAATTAATTTACCTTAGTTTAATATACATTTATCCTATTTTAAATATTAAATTTTATTTAAATTAATTTCTAGCTAGATGTTGATGCTCCATTTTTACTAAGGAGAAGTTGATAAAAAAATGACTCAAAATGATACTAAAAACAAAATTAAAAAGTTTTCTCTAAGAGAATTAGGTGGAGCATTTGGAGACTGGGGTACACTTATTCCATTCATTATAGGGTATGTTTCTATCGTAGGTTTAAATCCAGCAGGTATATTTCTTACCCTTGGTTTAACAAATATTATCTTAGGTATAAAATTTAATCTACCTCTGCCAGTACAACCTCAAAAAACCATTGGAACCATAGCAATCTCTCAAAAGTGGACACCATCATTGG
>Ga0307433_1000179_pt1 | contig 58221 bp, 58 predicted proteins | sample SalMarWE160210MG_FD_202166 | JGI IMG/M metagenome (GOLD analysis project Ga0307433, IMG submission 202166) | Salt marsh sediment microbial communities from the Plum Island Ecosystem LTER, Massachusetts, United States - WE1603-210 | ecosystem: Environmental > Aquatic > Marine > Intertidal zone >...
GCGACAGCAGGCTGGACAGGGTTGATATAGTTAATGCCGATTTCGATGCCGACCCCAGCCAGACGATTACGTTTGATTATCTCGGCAGCCCTTATAGTGGGACAGGAGGTTCGAAAAGCCCGCTTCTTAATGAAGGTAGTATCGAGCTGCAGGCGGATGGGTTTACTAAGACGATTTCTATAAAGGCTGTTACAGGATATATCTCAATTACTGAATGATGAGGTGAAAGGAAGATGATAAGCTGGAACATTAGATCACGAAGTGTGCGGCCGATTGGACTGGACATTGGTCATAATTCTATAAAGATGATTCAGTTAGCAATCAATGAAGGCCGGTTCGCCGTCATTGCAGCAGATGAAACTCGTATTGACGCTGATATAAATGGCAATAGCGAAGAAAGAGAAGGGTTTATTATTTCCTCTGTAAAGCAGATGTTGGCGGAGGGTAAGTTTCACGGAAGAAACGTCGTCTCATGTCTGCCGAATGAAAGGGTAAAAATAACCTCTCTGCGATTGTCGGAGACGGAGCCGCCCCAGATTGAGCAGTCCTTAAAAAGGGAAGCCGCCCACCGTTTCAGGCTGGATCCGGATAGGGATGCAATTAACTACATAATTGCCGGCAGTGTCATGCACGGCGATGAGGTTAAGAATGAGCTGATACTTTTTGCTACGGATGATGAAACGATAAAGAGCCATATAGCAATGCTTGAAGCGGCTCAACTAAGGCCCGTGGCAATAGATGTTATTCCATGTGCATTGTTCAGGTGCTTCGAGAGGTCGCTGAGGCGTCAGGAGGACAAAGAGCAAACGGTGATTTTTTTGGATATAGGCAGCAGCTTTACTACGGTGGTGTTCGGCCGGGGGGGAGAAATCTGCTTCGTTAAGCAAATAGCGGTTGGAGGAAACAGGTTCAATCGTGAAATTGCAGCAAGATTAGGTATCGGCATCGATGAGGCTAAGATACTGCGGGGTAGGCTTAGAATGACGGAAAACCAGCCGGAGAGGCAAACAAGCTCCGGCGAACAAGCCTCAGCAGCGGATAAACAGCAGCTTGATGCCTCTACGCAACGGGCGATGGTCAATGCTATAACCACAGTTGCTGAAGAGCTTGCAAGGGAGATATCACTGTGTTTTAGATACTATACGGTGACATTCAGGGGTAAGCGTGTTGAGAGGCTTGTTTTTAGCGGAGGAGAAGCGTACGAAAATGTTTTGCTCGATGTTTTAAGACAGCAGCTAAAGATTGAGATAGATGTGGCTCAGCCGTTGAAAGGTTTTGATTTGCCGAGCGAAAAGATGAGCATAAATCTTGGTAGTAACAAGCAGGGTTTGCTTTGTGAGTGGGCGGTAGCTGTAGGACTGAGCCTCAAGGGCTTCAGCGGCACTACCAACGAATCGGCTGCTCACAAAATGCAAGAAAACGTATTTTAATGTTCTGATAATTATGAATGAGATTGATTTTCTTCCAGAGTGGTATAAAAGCGGCAGACGCCGGAAGTTTAGGTACAGTACACAGTACATAGCTCTGGCTTGCATGTTTAGTGTAATGATGGTGTGGATTTTTGTCTCCCTGAATTCTATTTCAACGGCAACAGCTAAACTTGCTAAAATGGCGTCGGATCGGTCGGACGTACAAAATGCATCAAAACAGTTCACAAAAATTAAGAACGAGCTGACAGAATTACAGAAAAAAGCACATATCATCGGCCAAATCAACTCTAAAATTGACGTAGCTAATGTCTTAGCTGAGATGAGCTTTTTGATTGGTGAAAACATAGTGCTCGACAAAGTAGAGCTCATCGCTGAAAAGTTCAAAGACAGACAACCATCCAAAACAGACAGTGGTTCGGTCGTTAGAGTGGTCGGCTCTGAGCTTGACAAGAGATCCGCCGCAGGCGGACCGCTCGGCAATGTCCGTTTCAAAGTGGTGATGAATGGTATAGCGGCGGATTCCAGCGACTTGGCGGCTTTGGTACGCAAATTAGAAGATTCACCGTATTTTTGTCTGGTTTATCCATCAATCTGCCGAAACAGAACGCTACAGATACCTGCTAATTCTACAAACAGTGCAGAAGATTTCCAGGTAAGCGAGTTTGAGATAAGCTGCTACCTGGCAAATTATCGCCAGGAGAAACTCTGATTTTATGGATAGCCGGCAGGGCAAAAATCGTTAGATTCGGCCTTAGACGAACAAAGAAAGGCGGAGAGTATAGTGTTGCTCTTTTGGAAAAAACAACAGGTGCTAATTTGTATTGTGGCTGTCATGTTGGTGGTCGATTTTATATGGCTCGGCTGTCTGCCATTACACAAAACAATGACGGCTGTAAAGCAGACAAAATCCGCACTGCGAATCGCAATTGATAAAGGAACAATAGGCAGCAGACAGCTACCTGTGCTTATAGAGAAAATGGAGAATTTACAGCAGGCAGCTTCAAACTTTGAGGTAAATGTACCCGAGCAAAGAGCTCTTGGAATGTTTTTGCAACAGTTGGCTAATTTGATGACCGAGCACAACCTGAAAGAGCAGGTCATTGCTCCCCAAAGTGAGATAAAAACCGATGACCTAAATTGCATACCGATAAACATGCGGTGTAAAGGTAGATTAATTCAAGTCTTCGAGTTCTACAAAAAACTGCAAAGGCTGGACAGGCTGGTTCGCATCGAGCGGGTTAAGCTCGTAAACGATGGCAGTTTCAGTGGCGAAGTTAATATGGAGACAAACGCTGTCATTTATTATAGGTCGGAAGTTGACACCGTTGGAAATTCAAGATTGTCAAATATACAAGAAATTGGGGAAATTTCTCACGGGGTTTAGCCAGGCAAAAACTATTCTGACGAGACCGAGAAGATATGAAACAGAATTTAAAAAACATTAGTAACGGGACTAATAGACTTTTTAATCAGTTGGCTGCAGAGAAGAAAAAGACCATATTTGCTCTGTGCCTTATTGCGTTGATGGTCTTTATGTGGATCAAACTATTTGCAAAAAAAGCACCAAAAGCTGCTGAAGCTGCTTTGACAGCTAAGCAGCAGGACCAGAAAGAGCAGGAAAATTCACGTATAAAAATATCTTTTATCGAATTGCCACAAATCCAGGGACGTAATGACGTAATTACCGAAGACTTTTTTGATCCGAATGAATGGAAAGGTTTTATTCCGGAAGGAAAATACTTAGCCTCTAAAGGCCAAGCAGGCAGGAGCGTCCGGAACTCGGTGAGCTTACGCTCACGATTAATACGTGCCGGCCTAAAGCTGGAGGCAATAGAGCTGGGCCGAAATCCCCGCGCGTTTATCAATGGCAGATTACTGTCAATGGGGGATAAATTTTCACTAAAGGATGGACAGGATTCGTTTGAATGTGAAGTAGTTCGAATTGAAAAAAATCTCGTAGTTATAAGCTGTGGTAAAGTAGAAGTAGAGATAAAACTTATTCCGGTAACTGATGGAACAGATTGAACAGATTGAGAAGTGCATTTGATGTGTTTGAAATATGACATTTTGCAAATTTTTGCAAAGTGGAGTTTGTAACAAAGATGGGAGTTGAAATATGCGTGGCAAAAAAATATCGAGCAGTAAAATCAAAATACTGAAGTACCTGTTCACAAACGCCTTTTTGTTAGCTTTGATGGTGGCGATCGCAGTTGGTGGTAATGATAAGGGCCCAATCGAAAATTATCTAAGCCAAAACCCAATCCAAAATAGCGGTGATGTAGGTGACGCTGAAGGAATACAGGGTACAGGTGAGTCGGCTTCGTTATCATTGGCTGATACCTCCACAACCGTGAAGATTCAGTCGATCTCTTTCAAGAAGGACTGGGGAATACGTGATGCGCTTAATTTTTTGGGGGCTCGTTATCAGACTAACATTGTGCCATCACCAAAAGTGGATGGATTGATTACGATCACTAATCTTTATGATGTGACATTTGAGCAAGCGCTGGAAGCTATCCTGGGACACAGCTTCAAATATGAGCAGCAAGACAATTTCATCAAAGTCTATACCGCTGAGGAATACAAAGCGCTCAAGGAAGACCAGTCGCGAATGATATACAAGGTGTTCACGTTGTACTACATTACCGCCGAAGAGGCCAAAAAGCTCACTTCACCGGTGCTCAGTAAAGCTGGAATTATACAGGAAAGCACCAAAGCCGAAGTGGGTATCTCGGCAGGTAAAGAAGGTGTTGGGGGAGATACCGGCGGCAACAGTATGGCACTTCACGATACCATTGTGATTTATGACTACCCTGAAAACATTTCCAAGGCAGAAGAACTGATAGCCTCGATTGATGTCAGACCTCAACAGGTCTTGATTGAGGCGACCATTCTAAGTGCCACCTTGACCGAGGGAATGGAATTTGGGATTGACTGGAACTTGCTTAATGGAGTCAGTTTGAAAGGTACCTCAGCAACGGAAGATTATGCTACAGGTAATACGGTTGATAGAGGTAAGGAGTCAACCACGCCCATCGCCCAAATAGCCTCCGGAGTTGACGGAACAGCAATGGAAAGTTTTGGCTTTGCCAAATTAGCAACCGGCGGGCTGAGAATCGGTATAACTAGTGGTAATTTGGCGGGATTCATAAACGCGTTGGAAACTATAACTGATATCACAATTCTTGCAAATCCCAAGATTCTCGCATTGAACAAGCAGTCCGGAACAGTATTTATCGGAAAAAGTATTGGATACAGAGACAGAACTACTATTGATGCCAGCGGACAGGCTACTGTCGGAGAGGTCAGCTTCCTCGATACAGGAACGAAGCTTTCCTTCAGACCCTACATAGCTAATGATGGTTACGTTCGTATGGAAATCTACCCGCAGGACAGTTCCGGCGACCTTGACGCCCAAGGTATCCCGACTAAAACTACAGCAGAATTGACAACCAACATTATGGTTAAGGATGGCGAAACTATTGTGATAGGGGGTTTGTTCAGAGATGCCGTAACGACCACGCGTTCGCAGATTCCCTTGCTTGGTGACTTGCCACTTATTGGGGCTGCGTTCAGAGGCACCACTGATAACAACGTACGCCAGGAAGTGATAGTTATACTTACGCCCCATATCGTAAGAGAGCCGAAAGAGACGCTTGGCGATGCGAGAGCGGTAGATATTGCTCGTAAAAGAGTTGGTGCTAAGGATGAATTGCAGTGGGTCAGCAGAACGAGGTTGATAGAAGACCGTTATGCAAAAGCCGTCAAATTCTATCTCCAGGGTGACAACAAATCTGCGATGCGAGAGCTGGTAGTAGTTCTCGAACTTCGTCCGACATATCTGGAGGCGATACGGCTGAAAGAAAGGATTATTTCTGAAACCAGCCCAGAGGATGCCGACAGGATGGAGAGAACTATGCTGGAAGCTATCGAACAGCAGGAGGCCTCTAATTGGCGGAGAAGATAAGTGATTTTGCAATGATTGATGCTCGGAATTAAAGTGCCTAAAGTTTGAAGTGACTAAAGTGCCTAAAGTTATGAACCTTAACTTTAGCTCACTTTAGTCACTCGACGAGTATCGAGTATCCAGTATTGAGAATCGAGGAGCGTTTTTGATTTGAAACTTGGAAAGAACACATATGTGATAGTCACAGCTATTGTGGCATGCAGTCTGTTTGCAGCAGCTTGTGCCGAAGTGGCAGGCCTTATCGGGTGGCAAGATCCTGGCATCGCAATAGGGCAGAACAGTTGGTATGGAATATTGTGCATTAGCGCATATTTAGTAGGGACTGTGGGCGTGATTTGGCTGTGCTGGTTTTGGATAAAATTAGCTCGGGCAATCACATCCATGGTTAAAGCGCTAAGAGCCGACAAGCCCATTGTTGTCGGTCCGAATGTTAATCCGCTAATAAATGAGCTAAGCAAAGCGATTGATGGTCGCGTTAAAAGTTATTCCAGCCTTTTAAAGCAGCTCCGAGAACGGCTTAAGGACCTGCAAATCCAGGTACAATTGTCGCGAAGACAAAAAGGCAACACCGAAGCTATTATATACAGCCTTCACGATGCGGTGATTGTAGTTGATGAGTATGACAGGTTGTTGATGGCTAACGAAGCCGCAGGAAAACTTTTTAATTTTGACTTCGCAAATTCCCAGTACAAGCCCATTGATTCTCTTATATCCTCTGATAAAAGTGAATTGGTGCATTTTCTTCGCCGGAGCAGGCAGAATAAAGTAGAAGCAACCAGACATGAAATTGAATTTTCGCAGTCCTATGGACTCCTTTCGGAGGCCGAAAGGCCGAAAATTTTCGATTGCATTATCTCTTGCTTCTATGATGACAGACAGCAGATTTGCGGGGTTGTAGCAGTCTTGCACGATATTACAAGGGAAAAAGAAATTCAGAGAATGAAAAATGATTTCGTAAGTCACGTCTCACACGAATTAAAAACACCGCTTGCCTCTATCACAGCTTGCTCAGAAATGCTTGATGACGGTGAAGCCGACGATGAGCAGACAAGAAAGAAAATGTATTCGGTGATTCAACAGCAGTCAAAACGATTGAATCGTCTGATAGACGATATTTTGAATGTTTCGCGCATCGAGTCTGGTTTGATAAAGATAGATAGGAAACCGGTTAGCTTGACGATAGTGATAGAAGAGCAATTGCAGATGATCAAAAGCACAGCCGGCGAAAAGAATATTGAAATTGTCACACAGACTCCGATCATTTATGACGTCGTATATGCGGACAAGGATATGATTTCTCAGGTCATTGTCAATCTGCTTAGTAATGCGGTTAAGTACACTAAGCGTGGAGGAAAGGTTAAGATTGAGACTGCTGTAAATGAAACAGCAGGACTAGCGCAGGTCACAGTGACTGATACGGGAGTTGGAATTCCAAAAGATGAAATCGAGCATGTTTTTGATAAGTTTTACAGAGTTAGTGCAAACAATAAACAGGCAAAAGGAACAGGTTTAGGACTTAATTTAGTTAAACAAATAATCGAAAAAGTTCATAACGGCCGGGTCTTTGTCATAAGCGAGCCAAACGTGGGTAGCACCTTTGGTTTTGAGCTGCCTTTAGCAACGAGGCAAGCAGTCGAGGCCGTATGAAAGAGCAGAAGACAGAGGACAGACAAGAGAAATTCTGATTTCTGTTTTCTGGTCCGCCGAGGCGGATTAACATTAATCTGGTGGGGAGGTATAAAAATGGCTGAAAAGAAAGTTTTGGTAGTGGATGACGAAATACATATAGTGCACGTGGTGGCAATAAAGCTTCGCAATAACGGTTATGAGGTTATATCTGCTGACAACGGTGCTGAGGCTTTTGAGCTGGCCTGCGAAGCAAAACCGGATGTCATCGTTACGGACTTTCAAATGCCGGTTATGACGGGTTTGGAGCTTGCCGAGAAACTACGACAATGTGAACAGACCAAAAATATACCAGTAATTTTATTGACCGCCAGAAACTTTGCTATTTCGCAACAACAACAGAAAGACTTGCAGATAGCGCAGTGTCTCAGCAAACCGTTTAGTCCAAGAGAGCTGCTGGGACATATAGAGGATATTCTGCACAACATAGCAGTAAGTCAGCAGAACCTATGATATACAGGAGAGAATAACTCCGCAATAAATTAGGGAGTTTTCCAGCTTATGATAAGTATAGACGTCAAGAATTTAAGCCCGTCACAGATACTTGAATTGAAGAGGTTTGGTGGCAGGATAAATAAGTACGGCTTCAATTTTGCAGTTTGTGATGTTCATAACGAGCTTATCCTGTTGTGCGAGGGCGGTGTTTTCCAATCGGACACTCAGCAGTTAATCGAAGTCGGCAGATCCGCTCTCGGAGGATTAAATCAAAACCATGTCTCCGCAGAGAGGCGTCCTGTGGACAGCGCGGTCGAAGGAAATGAGCTTCTAAGACAGATAAGCGAATTAGGAGCCACCGGAAATGGTTCTGACCCGCCTGCCCAGAGTGTACGGCGGGCAGGTAGCACTGGCATGAAGGTATTTCGGTTTGGCCAGGAAAATGAGGTTTTGGCGGCTGTTCTCCTAGGGAGTCCTTACGGACTAAAGCAGAAAAACGAAATTCTCGGAGTGGCATTGATTGATTTGGGCAATCGTGCGTCACGCGTTATTGATACTGCTCAACGAGATATAACTGATACGATTTTTGGTGAGATGCTTGAGCTTTTAGTCGAGAATTTTCAGAATTCTTTTAAGGCTGAGCAGCAGCTTGAAAAGCTCAGCAGTGAACTGGCGCTGACGTACGAGGAGCTCGTCTTGCTCCACAATCTGAGCACAAATATGAAGGTCACCAAGCAGGACAACAGCTTTTTGCAGATGGCTTGTGACAGCTTAACTGATGTTGTTTTCGTAGAAGGTATTGCCATACTGTTGGAAAGGACCGTAGAAAATGACAAAAAGCTGGTTATTGCTGCCGGGTCTGGATTAATAGATATAGATGAGCGGATGAAGGCTCTTCTGCACAGCCGACTGGTTGACGAAACAAACAACGGCAAAGAGGCCCTTCTGGATAGCGAGGTGGATTCTCCTTTCAAATATGATTGGCCGAGCAATATAAGAAATATTATAGCGGTGCCTTTATGCGGCAAAGAAAAAAGGGATTCGCAGATTGCCCAAAAAACTAAAACCGGCGACTATGTAATAGGGCTGATGGTTGCCGTAAATAGAATCGACAAACCGGATTTCGACAGCACTGATGTAAAACTGTTTAACTCAGTGGCCAGCGGATGTGCCGTGTTTATCGAAAACGGCACGCTTTTTAAGGACCTCAAAGAGTTATTTATAGGTTCGTTGAAAGCGCTCACCAGCAGTATTGATGCGAAAGATAAATATACTCATGGTCACTCGGAAAGGGTTGCGTTTATCTCAAGATGGATCGCTGAGAGACTTGCCGAGATAGAGCCGTTAGAGCAGGAACAAATACACAGGATTTATCTGACCGGACTGCTGCACGATATAGGCAAAATTGGAATAGACGAGTCGGTGCTGCGCAAGCGAGGCAGGCTGACCGAGAAGGAGCGAGAGCACATAAGGAGACATCCTTCTATAGGAGCTGACATCTTAGGAGCAATAAAGCAGATGCGTGACATCGTGCCGGGTGTGTTATGCCATCATGAGCGGATCGACGGCAAAGGATATCCACAGGGCTTGGTGGGCGAGCAGATACCGTTGGCAGGCAAAATTGTGGGACTGGCAGACAGTTTCGATGGAATGACGTCAAAACGGACCTATAGAGATGCAATGACTGTACAGCAGGCCCTTGCGGAAATAGAAAGAGAGCTGGGGGCGCAGTTTGATGAAAAGTTGGGCAGATTATTTCTTAACAGCGATATCCGTCAGTTGTGGGACACTATTCAGAACACTTTCAGCGAAAATTATGGAAAATATAAATTCTCAGAATACGACACCGCTGCGGTGGGAGCGTTAATTAGATGAGAGTCAAAACCCAGAGTTATAATGATGTGACTGTTGTGGAGCTGCAGGGCGAGCTGGATATCGATATTACCGAACCGCTTCAAAATGAAATTACCGATATAGTTGCAAAACACAAGGTCGGTATAGTGCTCGATCTGAGCGATGTGGGATTTATCGACAGTCAAGGATTGGAGTTGTTGTTGTGGGTGCGAGACTACTGCTATCGGAACAAAACTCAGCTTAGATTGGCAGGGCTTGATGAGAACTGTTCAAAAATTCTTGAAGTCACTCGACTTGATAGCACATTTGACTATTATGCAGAGCTTGCTGAAGCAGTGAAGAGCTTTGTATAAAAAAAGCTATGGTAAGTACGGAACATTGTTAAGCTCGAAGAAAAAATAAAAACAGAATGCTCGTCGAGTATCGAGAAGCAAGAATCGAGAATTGAAGCTGTCATTATGGGGCAAATCGAAGTAGAAAACAAAGCACAGCTTGGCCAGCTATTGATAGCGCGCGGCGTTGTAACGCCTGACCAAATTGAAAAAGCCCTTACCGAGCAGAGTGACAAGGGCCATCGCAAGCTGCTTGGTGAGCTCCTTGTGGAGATGGGTTATTGTACGGAGAACCAGATAGCTGCGGCGCTGGCTCAAGCATACGGGGTTCCATACGCGCAGGTTAGCCCAAAAATATGTGACGCAAAGACGTTTGAAATCCTGCCGAGAGAATTTCTCGAAGAGCACATTGTTTTACCTCTGTTTAAGGTTCAGGATGTATTAACGGTAGCGGTTAGTGAGCCGACAAATGTATTCCTTATAGATGAGATAGAGCGGATAAGCGGATGCAAAGCTCAAATAGTCTGCGCTACGGCCAAGGATATAAAAGCTACACTGCAGACGTATTTACCCGCTGCTAATGTTTTTGTTATTGATGATATCATCGATGAAGAAGGCCTGGAAGACTTCACACTAATTGAAAACATCACTCAGGATATAAGCAATCTTGAGGAGGTAGCGGGTCAATCGCCGGTTGTCAAATTAGTCAATTACCTGATCTATAACGCTGTTCGTGAGAATGCCAGCGATATTCACATTGAGCCGGATGATAAAAAGCTGAGGATTCGATATCGAGTTGACGGAAAGCTATATGAAAAAATGCGTCCGCCGCATCAGATGCACCCTGCACTTGTTTCTCGTATTAAGATCATGGCCGAGCTCGACATTGCTCAGCGGCGTCTGCCGCAGGACGGCAGTATTCATGTTTTAGCGGAAGGCAGACCTATCGACTTGCGCGTTTCAGTTATGCCAGGCAACTTCGGTGAAAAGGTAGTTATTCGAATCATCGATCCACAGAAGGTGCTTTTCAGTCTTGAGACACTTGGTTTTACATACGACAACCTCCGGCGTTTCCGGGAAGTAATACAATTTCCAAATGGCATAGTTTTGGTGACAGGCCCAACCGGTTCGGGGAAAAATACCACGCTTTATGCCGCTTTGTGTGAATTAAGCAGCGACGAGGTTAACATCTGTACAGTTGAGGACCCCGTCGAGTGCAACATACCTGGAGTAAACCAGTTTCAGGTAAGTACGGCTGTCGGATTTAAATTTTCGACGGCTTTACGAAGTCTATTAAGACAGGACCCCGACATAATAATGGTCGGCGAGATTCGTGATGAGGCTACGGCCAACATTGCGGTACAGGCAGCTCTGACGGGGCATCTGGTCTTATCAACCTTGCATACCAACGACGCACCTGGGGCGGTAACGCGTTTGATGGATCTGAACGTCGCTCCTTATCTTGTCAGCGCTTCATTGATTGGAGTCTTAGCCCAGCGATTGGTTCGCAAGATATGTACCAACTGCAAGACGGAGTATGAGCCGGCTCGCAGTGTAAAAAAATTGTTTGAAAAGTTTGATGGATATGTGGGGCCGTTTTATCGCGGTGTAGGCTGTAAAAAATGTCGAAACACCGGCTACGCCGGCCGAATCGCAATTCACGAACTCTTTGTGCCCGATGAGCAGATAAATGACATGATTACCGAACGGGTAAGTACAAAAAAGCTAAGGGCAAAAGCCCGTGAAAAAGGAATGGTTCCCTTGCAATTGGATGGAATTGAAAAGGTAAAAACGGGAATTGTATCTATCGAGGAAGTATTAAGAACAACCCAATCAGAGCTATAGTGCCTCTGGTATTACTAATAAAATGGAAGTGATTACATCTAAAACTGCGGAAGCACCTGGCGAAACGGTGAAAGAGCCGGAAAACTATATTCCCCCGCGCTGTTCCGCCAAAGGCGGATCGAGTCGTCAGGTTAACAGGTCATTACATTGGCTCTATAACGCAAAGGTAAAGAGAGCAGAGCTGATAATGTTTACAACAGAGCTATCGGTTATGCTCGATAGTGGTGTAGTGCTTAGTGATGCTCTTGATACAATTGCCGAGCAGAGCGAGCGTGAAACGTTCAAAATGATAATTATGGATGTGGCGGAAGTGGTGAAAAGCGGTGAGAATTTTTCAAAAGCCCTTTCCGCCTACCCTAAGGTATTTAGTCCGATGTTTATTAGCATGGTCAAAGCTTCAGAAGCTTCCGGCAGAATGGTGGAGATGCTTAGTGTTCTCAGCGAATATTTAGACTTCGAAGCCGATACCCGCAAGCGCATCAAGGGAGCGCTTACTTACCCGTTCATAATGGCACTAATGGCTGTGGCAGCGACGGGAACACTGATGTTCTTTGTTTTGCCGAGGTTTATGAGAATCTATGAAGCCCGAGAGGCTGCACTGCCGAAAATCACTCAAATATTAGTTGGATTCAGTAAAATTTTGGGTAATTTTCAGATAATGACGATTGTGGTAACAATTGCAGTATTGGCGTCAATCGGTTTATATTACTACTCACGGACAGCGACCGGTAGGCGGTTGATAGATTCTATGAAAATCCACACTCCGGTGCTTGGAACCATGTTTATTGACTTAGTAGTAACTCGCAGTATGCGCATTATGGCCACAATGATTAATACCGGCGTCAATCTCCTGGACTCGATACAGGTAATTCAGGGGGCGTGCGAAAATTATTATTTTCAGCGTCTTTGGACAAATGTCATTGAAAAAATCCACGATGGCTATCAATTGTCGGAGTCGATACTGATCTCTCCTGGTTCAGATTTAATCGCACCGGGAATTATCCAAATGCTCCGGGCGGGCGAGAAAAGCGGTAAGCTGGGACAGGTCTGCGACAAAATATCGGTTTTTCATGAGAAGAAACTCGCAGCTTCGATCAGGAACGTTATGGCGCTTATTGAGCCGATGATGATTACAATTCTTGGCACCGTCATTGGAACGATTGCTATAGCGCTGCTGCTGCCGGTCTTTAGGATATCAAGCGTAATCGCACACTAAAAACAGAGCCGCGACCGTAAGGAGCGGTCCACATACGGCGGAAACCATTCACAAAATTATTGGATTAGTTTACGTGCTTACAGGATCAATCGATGCAAGAATCTTTCTGCACGTGCAGTGGTTTCCTAAGTGACATAAAGCAAGTCTTGAGACTGTAAACACTATCGGAAATGGACCGTTTTCTACCTGTCCGTATCCAATCGTTATGTGAGGCATAAAGTTTGCGAAGCTCGCCTGTTCCGGATAATTCTTAATCCATAGCAGAGTAGTCTCTTCAACCTCATCGTCATATATCATATCGTCGGTTACATCATAGCTAAAATATGGTGTGAGCTTTTTCATAACCTTTTCATGTAACGATTGAAGCTCTTTCGTCTTAGTTATCTCGAAGAGCGATGTTTTTTCTCCTTTGGCGTTTGTTGATGTGTGAATACCGGCAATTTTCAAATCTCCCAGAGTGCTCTCTTTTGCGAGCTGCTCTAAAACCTTCTCAATTGAAGCGATGTCCCGCTCATCGATACAGCCCATTGCCAATGAAATATGCGGCAGACAATTGTCTTTACTAAGCACTATTTCGGAGCCGCTTTTTCCCACAAGCTCAACATTTGCACGGATTGCTTTGTCCATCATTTCATCCGACGGCAGCAATACTACATCTACTGCTATTTTGCTCATTTTTCAATCCAATCTGAATATATACTTACCGCTCCCTAACGGTCGCGGCTCCGTTTTGAGAAATAACAAAATTACTTTCTTTTTGAATTATTTCTACAACTTAATCATATTGTCTTAAAACTCTCTCATCTTTCTGTTTAATAAAACGATTGACCAGGATAATTGTCAGACAATTGGCAATAAAACCCAGGTGATAGCTATGGTCATCGATTCGTTCAATTCGTCAAGAGATTTAGCGCTCATAAATCGCACTAAGATATGCGGCTGGCCGAAGTAGCCCAGCACCCACGCAAAGCCGAGCAGAACAAATATCCCTGCGAAACTGACAAGATTATATATATCCATAATTACCTTTGTTTAGCCCCCCAGTTTTACTGGGGGGTTCACATTTTACACGGGGGTTCTTCAATTCACCGCGATACTCTCCAGATTCGGATAGGTTTTCAGAAGACCTTCGGGGACAGGCTGCTTTTGGCCGGTAAGCAGGGCCTTTAGCTCAATAGCATTTGCCAGCTCGGCACCTCGATAGTGATTGTTGGCGATAACCGTTAGAAATTCAAAGGCCTCTGCTAAGCCGTCAATTCTTTCCTTTATTCCGGCAAGCTCATCAGAGCTGTAATAGTAGTTATAGGTTTCATCTCTGCCGGCTTCTTTACTGAACCATTTTTCAAAATTTCTGCCGTGCATCCTGAAATAGCCGGTTTTGCCGACGGTGCAGTGCTGCATATTAAATGAGTTGTAGGTTGTCGGATAATCAAGGTTGGCTACCGTTACGCCAAGTTGTTGCAGGAAATCCAGAGCCTCTTTTCTTTCCCACGATTTGTGCCTCACTTCTACAGCAAGATTGAACGCGTCGGCGAAGCTCTCCACAATTTTGGCTAAGTGCTGCCGGCTCTCCGGGCAGTCAGCGAAATCATATCGAAATTGAGCCAGCAGATGTTTTAGTTTATTTGCTTCCAGGAAGGGCTGAAAGCCTTTATGAAAATATCTTACCATTTCAGCATCAATTTTACCTTCATGAGTGAAGTCACGGTGTAGCTTCGCCGTGAAGAAGAAATCCTTTTTTTCAGAGGTTCTGTGCAGCCAGGATTTTGTAGTCTTTTCAAACGGCGGCCGATAGAACGTGCTGTTGATTTCGACGCAGTCAACGAATCTGCTCACGTATTCGAGCTGGTCAACCTTAGGCCTGGTATATACAATCCCCTTCCAGTCCGGATATGACCAACCCGCTATTCCTATGTAAATCTTACCCGTCATAAGTTGCGATTACCGTTTAGCAGTCGCCGGCACGGCGACTTAAAAAATGGTTTTAGGGAACCATCGCCGGTACGGCGATGGCTAAACGAGCTATGCTACTTCGGGCAGCTCGTCCCATCGGGTGGTAAATCTCTTGGAGCGTCTGGTAAATTTTGCCTGCCACGGCTGATTTATTCCTTCCGCAGCCCACCGCAGCGGCGTAAAAGGCAATCTCGCATTAACGGCATCAACCGCCTGCATCAACCTTCTTGATTTCTGCCTGTCGAGCTTATCGAGAAAGTTGGCCTGCACACTATCCTCCGGCACAAGCCCAGCGAGAATGAGGCCGGCTTTATCGAACTGGAACCCCTCTCGGTACAATCGCTCCACAGCCTTTGTAGCGCAATCAATCAGTTCAGGCGTATAATTCGTGGCGGTCGGAAAGGCAGCCGTATGCGAATTAAAGTACCTTTTGCGCTTATTAACAAACCGGCTTGTCATCACAAAGACTATCATCACGCCGGCAGCTAAACCTTCCTCCCGAAGTTTCTCGCTGGCCCTTGCAGTGTAGGTTGCTATCGCTTCCTTGAGCTCTTCGACTGTTTCTACTTTTCTGCCGAATATTCGCGATACGGTGACACTTTTTTTCATCGCTGGCTGCTGCTCTAATTCATAGCAACTAATGCCGCGCAGCTCGTAAACCATCCTAACGCCAACAACGCCGAACCGCTGCCGTATCCATTCCACATCAGCGTCACGAAGGGAAAGTGCAGTCTCGATCCCTGCTCTTTTTAATTTAATTGCGGTTTTTATCCCCACTCCCCAGATATGCTCTACGCCGGTCTGCGCCAGAATTTCATCAACGGCGCTGTCTGTAAGCTCAAACACGCCGGCCGCCTCGGTGGTCCTTTTGGCGATTCTGTTGGCTATCTTTGCCAGCGTCTTCGTCTGGGCGATGCCGATGGATACCGGCATGCCGGTCCATTGTCTGACGGTCTCTTTGATTTTTCGTCCATAGTCCGCCAGGTTATTGCTTAATCCTGCAAGATTCAAAAAAGCTTCATCAATTGAATACACCTCAATCTCAGGCGTAAAGCTGCAGAGCGTTTCCATCAGCCGGCGTGACATGTCGGCGTAAAGACTGTAATTAGAGGAAAACGCTATCACGCCGTTTTTTTCGGCCTCGTCTTTGACCTCGAAAAACGCCACGCCCATTTTGATGCCGAGCCTTTTTACCTCGTTCGACCTCGATACTACGCAGCCGTCGTTGTTGGAGAGCACAACGACGGGTCTATTTTGCAGGCTTGGCTCAAAGACCCGCTCACACGAAACGTAGAAATTATTGCAGTCAACAAGTGCAAATACACTTTTCATAATGCGTGTATAACGTTTGTCACCACTCCCCAGACCTCGAATTCCATTTCCTCATTGATTTCCTGGCTCCGGTAGTTTTCGTTCTCGGCTTCAAGCGTCAGTTTAAGGCTTAGCCTTTTATTCTTACTGATGCGGATTCTTTTGACCGTAAGCTCACCGTTGAGGACAGCTATAACGACGTTTTTATCTCTGGGCTTGATACTCCGATCTACAACTAAGAGGTCGCCGTCATGGATACCGGCTTTGACCATTGAATCTCCGGCGACCCGAACGAAGAACGTCGCCGCCGGATTCCTTATAAGGTGCTTATTCAAATCGAGCTTATCTTCTTCGTAGTCCGCCGCCGGCGAAGGAAACCCGGCCGGCACCTTCGCCATAAATATCGGCTGAAGGCGTTTCGTTGACCGGTCCGGCTTATAAACTATCTTGACTTTGGTTTGCACGGCCTAAATATTACGCCTTTCTCCACTCAGAATCAAGCACGCTTACGCTAAACTGAAACCGCTACCGGCAAAGACCTCACCGGGTCGGCTTTAGTTCTTAAGAGGACTCTAAGTAAGCTCTTTTGCTTCATATTTGGCCAGCTTTGCCTTGATTCTCTTTGCCAGCTCTTTGCCATCAAATGGCTTGACAATATAATCATCCGCTCCTATCTCGAATGCCTGCTCAATATCTTCGATCATCCCCTTGGCGGTAAGCATAAAGACAGGTATCTTCTCTGTTTTTTTGTTGTGTTTAAGCTCTGACAGCACTTCGAGCCCGTTCATCCCCGGCATCATCCAATCCAGCAGTATCAAGTCTGCTTTTTTCTTTTTCGCCAACTCCAGGCCCGATGGGCCGTCCGCTGCTGTATAGACCTCAAAGCCATACAGGCGCAGATGATACTCAAGCATCTCGAGCATGTCCTTTTCATCGTCAATCAATATAATAGGAATTCTCACTGGCATTATTATTCTCCCTTAAAAAAGACTTCGCCCCAAAACACTTAGCAATTTTGTTAGTCGGTTTAGTTCGTCATTAATATAATCCAAATACCGCCTGCCGGCAAGTAAATTTAGGGTTTGTTGTTCGTGTTCCGTAGCTCATGCTTTAGGGTATAGATCAAAGTTTGGGCTTCACGAGCTGCTCATTAGTTCTATGTTTTTGGGGGTGACAACCTTTCACAGGAGTGATAATCATAATCAGTCGAAAATCCCCTTACATCTTTTTTTCATCCCTTTCTTACTCGTCAAGGCTTTATATGCCTTATCGAAGATGTTCTGCTCTAACGGACAGGATAGATCCGCGTTACTAACGATACTCAAAAATCTTTTCTTGTGCGTCTCGGTGAAATCCTTTCCTTTTTGTTGATAACCGGTCACTGGTAATTGGTAACTGGTCCGCCTGAGGCGAATCGACAGAGTCAAACTTTTTCATCTTTGTCCCCTTCTACAAGTTACCATTCACCAATTACCACAAATGCAATACGTACAACACAGTATGTAATTCCAAAAGCAATTGCAAGAACCAAGATGCTAACAGGGACAAGACGTGACCACTTACGTATCCCAACTGTGCTTTTTTGACCTTCGGGTAGAATGTGCCATCGTCCGACGGCTCGAACTATGATCGGTAAAACCATCCAGCAGACAAGTACCGCTATTGCCAACCTGAGCCATTCATTACCAAAACTCAAATGATGTGAACCACCTATGATAATACCAAATATCAAGCCGCAAAGCCCAAAGCATAGAATAGCATTTGAAATCTCCAGTTGTGCTCCACAGCGTGGGCACTTTCGCCTATCGCTGCGCCATTGCACGTAGTCACGCAGAATGCTTTTGATATTCGCCCCACATTTCGGACATTTAATTTCGAACATGCTGACCTGCCCTTTGTTCAAGCCGAGCCACGAAAACAAGATTTTCTGTCAACCTAACAAAATGTACTAATCATCTTACGCAGAAAATCCGACAAAGAAAAGTTGAAAATCCTGAGTCCATTCGGTGTTGCTCAGGATAAACTCTGCCGATGGTCGGAACTTAGCCGTGTGTGGAGATCTTCCCGCATTATGCTCTTTCAAGCGAAGATTCAAATCGGTTGTAAGTCCGACATATTGACTACCTTGATGTGACATACTTTCTAATAAATATACGTATCTCATAATAATCACTTTTTTACGAAAAGAGTGCGAAAGTATAGAAGGCCCTCCTTCGCTGAAGCTACGGAGGGCATCCTGCGTAGCTCGGTTTCGGCCGAGCAAAGCAGGATGGAGACGGGGGGAATCGAACCCCCATTTCCGCGATGCGACCGCGGTGTGCTCCCGTTACACCACGTCCCCTGTGTTAAAATTCTAATATCTAAATCCAAAATCCTAAACAAATTTGAAATTCAAATGACCAAAAACAATTGTCAATGTCGATGTTGAATCGTCGTTTTTAATTTGAATAATTTGGATTTGTTTAGAATTTAGATATTAGGATTTAGAATTTAACCTCATCAATGTAACTAACTTTATTACAATATCTTATAAGTTTCAGATATATAATCTAACACGATGTGGCAGTAATTTAGAACTTCCATTTTTCGTAGCACATTATTTTTTTCATTGGCTCACGCTTGTGCTCTTTTTGGCTGACGGCTGGATAGCCAAGAGCCATTAGCTCGATTATAGCAATATCTTGCGGAATGCCCACAATGGGCCTAACTTTTTCCGGATAGAATGAGCCGATCCAGCAGGTGGCCAATCCTAACTCACTTGCTTGTAAGGCGATATGTTCAAGAGCAATAGCAACATCGATAGGGCCAACCGCTTGGCCGCAGCGCATTATTTCGATGCTGTTGCTACAGGCAACTATGATTACGCCGGCATTTTCGAGAAATTTTTGGTTATTTGCAGCTTCAGCTAACCTGCGCTTCTTTTCTTTATCTGTCACAGCTACGAATCGCCAATCCTGTAGATTTTTTGCAGAAGGTGCCAGACGAGCCGCCTCAAAAATTTGATCCAGCTTTTCCTGCTCTATAGGCTTATCTTGGTAGCTCCTGCAGGAATATCTTCCGCGAATTGCTTCAAGGACTGTCATAGGAACACCTTAACATTTATTGCTATATGGTTTAGATGAGCTATATTTTTGCCGATCAAGAATATAAGGCATCAAAAATGTTGACGCAAGTGCTAAAAATATGTATTTTTAGAAACTAATACAGGGCGATTAGCTCAGTTGGCTAGAGCGCCTGCTTTACACGCAGGAGGTCACAGGTTCAAGTCCTGTATCGCCCATTCGTGACCTCACATCGCAGTCCTCTTTTGAGATTCAGATTGCAAGATAAGGGGACAGATAGATGCCCCTAAGTACAAGGACTATATCCTTCCGATCGTTTTCCTCAAGAGGCTGTCGGATGTTTTCGGAGACGAGATGGCGAAGCTTGCCAAAGACTATGGCAGCTTAGAGATTGTCGAGAAACTCCTGGCTGAAGACCATAGCCTTGTCCGGTTCTACCTACCCGAGTCGGCCCGATTGGAGAACATCACGAAACAGACAACCGGAATCGGCGAGTATCTAACCGATGCAGTCCGTACACTTGCCAGAGAGAACCCCAGGCTTCAAGGGGTGGTCAACATCGTTGACTTCAACGCGACCACTGCAGGCAAGAGAATCATAACGGCCGAGAAACTCAAGGCACTTGTGGACGTTCTTGGTCGGTACAGACTGGGACTCAATGACGTTGAACCTGACATTCTTGGACGTGCCTACGAATATCTCCTACGTGAATTCGCCGAAGGCTCTGGGCAAAGCGCCGGTGAGTTCTATACCCCGAGAGAAGTGGCAATTCTAATGGCCCGAATCCTTAACCCTGAACCAGGGGCTGAGATATACGACCCGTGCTGCGGCTCTGGTGGTCTTCTTATTAAGCATATCGACGGTGTATTTCTTGTTTTCTTTGAGTTCGGCACTAGCATTGTCAATAGGCATATGGCAGGAGAAGCAAGTGATATAGCCCGTAGGATTCCGAATACCACAATGGGGGCATGGTTCGTTTTCCTCCAATCTTGGAATTGCCTCTTTATCAGCCTCCTCCTTGCCATACATACGATAGTAGCGTCTGGCCACGTCGGATTGTGACAGGTGGATGTAAACAGGAGGCATTGTTGAATCTTCTGTCCAGCCAAAGTGGACACGCAACATGGCTTCGGTCCAACCCAGCCTGGCCAGCTCCGTGGCCCGTGCGTGCCTGGAACTATGCGGTGTTACTCTTTTGTGCCGGAGGCTTTCTATAATCAACCTGGCTCTGGCAACGACTTTTCTCACCACGTTTGCGATACCATCAACATGAAGGTTCAGTTCCAACTGCTTCTTATTGAATCGCGGGAAGAGAGGAGCCTCTGGGTCCGACCTGAACATGTGAAAATCGTTAAGCCAGTTATCCAGGTCCGGTTGACACACAACTAAGGGAATGGCTCGAGGACCTGTTTTTCCATTGACGGTCATTTCTAATCCATGCTCTGCGTATTTGAGGTCTCCGATGTCGTGTAGTTTACGAGTGAAGGTGTTGTCCCGATACGCCAAGTAGCCACAGAACGGGCATTTAGGCCTCTTGTAATTGCGCGAATGCTTTTTGTTTTTTGGCTCGGGCAAGTCTTCAACACGGGTAATTCCTTCGGTTATATCAGTAACATATTCTCCAGGTCCATACATTTCATTGTCCTCCAGAAAAACAGTAACTTTCTGAAGGATATATCGGACATCACCATCTTAACCTATTAAAAATGCCGGTAAATTTGCTAAAGTCTCGTTATATTTCGGTTTATTTCACTTGAGCCTTGGCCAATTGAACAAAAACTGGAAGGAATCATAGCCTTTGCTTACTTTCCATAGCTGTAAATAGCAGCAGAGAATTCGATAGGAGCAATTAGCATCTTACAAGAAGGTAAAATGGTTTAAAAATTTAAAAATACAAGAGAAATACCCACACATTCAAGTAGCATGTTTCTATAACAGACCATAAAAAGCCTAAAAAATAAAGATTTATAGGACATAGGCCGATATTATAAATCAGAATGGTCCCGCAAAAGTGGGTGCGGGTTGCTTTGTGGTCCGCCGCGACTCGACTGAGCTCGCCGAAGTCAGGCGGATAAGCCAAAGGCACAATCAAGCTAAGCGACAACCTTAGGGAAATTTAGCAGGCTGAACTCGAGTTTTTTACATCCTTAAGCTCTATGTGGTACAAGACTAAGCACACCAAAGAGATTGTAAAAGAACACCTGATATTGCTGTAAATTATTAGAATCGTGTAGGATGCTGAAAAGCAAGGAAGCTAAACAACCAGGAAAAGGAACAAAGTCTGACATATCCTGGAATGTCCCTTGGGGCACGCATATCTGTCTTTTTTACGAAACCAAGAAAGATTTAATAGATATTTTAGTACCCTACTTCAGAACAGGGCTGGAGAATAATGAATTCTGTATGTGGATCACTTCGATGCCTCTCAATGAGAAAGAGGCTAAAGACGCTTTAAGAGGTGCAATGCCAGATTTTGACCAGTATCTCCAAGGCAGACATATCCAAATTGTTTCACATAGCCAATGTTATCTTAGAGATGATTTTTTTGATCCGCAAAGAGTTCTTAATGCATGGCTTGAGAATCTAAATCAAGCCTTAGTTGCAGGTTTTGAAGGCATGAGAATAGCAAGTGATGGGAGCTGGTTCAAAAGGAAAGATTGGGCAGCTTTAACCAAATATGAAGAGCAAGTTAATAAAACAATAGGCAAATATAGAATGATTGCCATTTGCAGCTATTGTATTGATAAATGTAGAACATCTGAAATCATAGATGTAGTCAGCAACCATGGCTCCGCTCTTATTAGGCGGCAAGGCAAGTGGAACGTTATCAAAAGTACACAACATGAAATAACAAAAGAGGCACTACGAAAAAGTGAGCGGGAATATCATGTTTTCAGTGAAAAATTGAAGGAAGTAGTCTATCGGGCAGATGTAGATAAGCTTCAAGCAACATACGTTAACAATGCTATCGAAAAAGTATATGGGTATAATCGAGACGAATGGTTTAGAAACCCGAATCTGTGGGAAAACACAATTCATCCTGAGGACAAAAAAGAAATTATTGCTAAGTTCATGGAGGCAAGAGAAAAACATGAAGGTGGTGTACTTGAGTATCGCATCGTTAGGAAGGATAACGCAATAAGATGGGTTGAAGACCGCTATAGCTGGGAAAAAGATGACAAAGGCAATTTGCTTTCATTGCATGGAGTACTTTATGATGTCACCGAGCAGAAACGAACAGAGGAAATGCTTCGAGCAAGCGAGAAGATGGCTGCCAAAGGTCAATTAGCTGCGCAGATTGCCCACGAAATCAATAATCCTTTGGGGGGTATTAAAAACTCATTCTTGCTGATCAAGGATGCTATTGCGGAAGATCATCCCTACCATCGATATGTGGGATTAATCAATAAAGAAATCCAGCGGTTATCTGACATAATACGTCAAATGTTTGATCTGTATCTGCCGAACGAAGTTACGGTGAAGAAGTTCCTGATCAAAGAAGTCTTATTTGAGATTGCTAAATTAGCCGAGGTAGATTGCTATGAGCATAATGTAGTTATCAGTATTAATAGTTGCGAAAATGATTCTTTTGTACTGCTGCCGGAGGCTCCGATTCGCCAGGCATTGCTCAATATTGTTAAAAATGCTGTTGAAGCTTCACCACCAGGGGCAGAGGTTAAGATAACAGCAACAGTGACTGTGGATGCTTTAAGGCTCACAGTTTCTGATAGCGGTTATGGTATTCCGGAACAGGCTCAATCTAAGATTTTCGAGCCGTTCTTTACTTCAAAGTGCGGCCAAACGTCAAGAGGATTAGGCCTTGGCCTGTCGGTTACCAAAGAAATTGTTGAAGGGATGGGAGGCAGCATCAGCTTTGAGAGCAAAACAGGTCAGGGAACCGTTTTTAGTATTGTTATCCCCCTTGATAGGGGCGGGAAGGGGATACAAAATGGTCCAGTTGGGGCGAATTTTAATAGCTGACGACGAAGAGGTTTTCTTGCAATCAACTGCTGACTTATTACGCAGGGAGGGATACGGATGTGATTGCGTTCAAAATGCTGCTGATGCAACAGAAAAACTCGGCAATAATGATTATGATCTGCTGATCGCTGACATAAAAATGCCCGGCAACGCAGAATTGGAACTCATTAAGAACATAGCAAACAGTGCTGAATGCATGCCGGTTATATTGGTAACAGGTTATCCTATGTTGAATTCAGCCATCCGATCAATCGAGTTACGGGTAGAGGCATACCTCGTTAAGCCATTTGATTTTGAGGATTTGCTGGGTCATGTTCATGTTGCGGTTGACCGCTCATGTATCTACCGTTCCGTCAGAAGCATGAAACAGCGTTTACAGTGTTGGTATGAGGGCTCAAGGGACATTGAAGAACTATTGAAGGACGAACAGACTGAGAAATTTTTTGTGTCATTTGATAGCTTTCTCGAACTTACATTTCAAAACATCGTTGGAGCTTTATCTGACTTGAAGCATTTAGCGGCAAGTTTAGCTATGCATGATGGACGGAAAGAACCCTGCCATTTATTGAATTGCCCTACATTAAAAACTCTATCAGATAATCTGGCAGAAACTATTGATGTTTTGGAAAAGAGCAAGAGCTCCTTCAAATCAAAAGAGCTTGGGGCAGTACGCAAGAAGCTGGAGGGAATTGTTAATAGTAATAAAAGATAATAAAAACAAAAAATAAAAAATTAAAAAAATAAAGACTTTTAATTTCTTGGCCGATAAGTGGTGTTAGTCATGGCCCGCAGAAGTGACGTGTGGGTCGCCTTGACGGGCAGGACCAAGGCCTGTAAGTTGAAGGCACAATAGAGATTGTTCTTTTTAAGTAGATAGATCAATCTTGGTTGTGCCTTTTTTCTTTGCCATGGCCATATAGGCCTTTTGCAAAAGATGAAGCAATCTTTGATAAGCGTTTTGATTATGAATTAAAATTGCAAAAGGCCTTTGGTCCTCCATTCAATTTGGGGTGGATAGAGTAGCTTGAGTTATCACACACGTACGTTGTGAACGTTTTTTAATTTCTGTTACTTTATTTAGTTTCTGCGAAAGAAAAAAGAAAGGAGCACTAAAATGGCAGTAGAAAAAGCAATTGGTTCCAGCAGTTTGGTTGAAGTTATTGACCGAATCCTGGACAAGGGCGTCGTGGTTGACGCCTGGGTCAGAATCTCGCTTGTGGGTATTGAAATACTCGCAATCGAGGCCCGAGTTGTAGCTGCATCGGTGGAGACCTATCTGAAATACGCCGAGGCGATTGGTCTGACCGCAACCGCGGCTTAAGGCTCGGTCAAAAATAAGGACATAGCCATTCTTAAAAGGGCTTATAGCCAGTAGAGGATTCTTGCCGAGTCATCCTTGTAACTCTATTGAGGGCAAAAAGCATGACTCGCCAAGAAAAACCTCTCTTATAAAAGGGACAAATAAACTAATGCCATTAGCAGAATATAGGAAAAACACTGCGGGACCCCGCCTTGCGGGAACTGTTAATGATATAGTCAGCTCTTACGAGACAAAGATTCGCAGTGTCGGAGCCATCTTTGATACTACACACCAACTTCTACAAACTTTCCAGGATTCCTTCCTTGATACAAAACAGCAACGGGAAAAACTAAAAGCACAACTACGGGAAAATCTTGCCAAGAATGGGTCTCTGCGGAAGAAAGATTTTGACAATATGATGCAGGAGATTCTTTCAAACCAGGAGAGAGGGGAAAAGGAAGTACGAGATTTGCTGAATAGTTATCTTAACGGCCAGAAGGCAATGGCGCATAGCTTAAGGACTAATTTGGCTAAGGTTAAAGATGCTCTGGTCAAAGACCAAGCTCAGAGAGCCAGAGAGTTCCAAGCGGTCATTAAGGACATTCTTGCCAACCAGGAGAAAAGGAAACAACAGGCCATTTTCAGGCTAAGAGAGGTTCAGCAAGAACAGCGACAAATCGCCAAAAGACTCGAAGAGCTTTTAGCCAAAGGAAGAAAGCTCAGAACAAAGGACCTCAAATTAATGCTCGCTGAATTCAAGCGAGAGAATAAATGGGAGTATCAGGTCGTATGAAAGGTCTCATAGATAAGGTTATAACTTGTTACGAAATGCGTGCAAATGCGATGGGTATCTTAGTGGCTAATACACAGGAAGCCTTAGAACAGCTCGCTCCAGAGGGAGAGAAAATTGCTAATAAGCAGGCGGAGAGGCTGGATAATTTTGTGAAGAATTTAACCACAGACCTAAATAATATGCTCACAAGGTTTTATTTTCATAAAGAGCGTAAGCGAATAACCAATCCTCAAACCAGGGCTTTAGCGGATTTTGCTAACTTTACAAAAACTTTGGCGAAGGATGTACGTTTATTGCTGAGCCGTCTCCAAAAGGCTCATAGTCAGACGTTTGAGAAAAAATTCGATAAAGAAGTGAAACAAATGGAAACGCATATCAAGGCCAGACTAAAAGGGTTTGACAAGGCTTTGGAAAAGACACTGACCGGCTCGCGCAACGCATAGAAAGAAAGACTAAGAGGGTATTTTGGTAAGAGAGCTTGAGCAGATACAAAAATGGAAAGACCAACCTGCGCTGTCACTGTTGGACGAAGAGATTTACAGGCTTGACGCTTCTATTTGTGAAGTTCCTTATTCGGCTCTGCCCTTGGAGAAACCAGAGATTATTTGCTTCGCCGGAAGGATTGAAGAATTAACCGGCTACACCATTGAAGAGATTCTGACAAATATACAGTTGTGGATAAACCTGATCCATCCTGCCGACCGAGACCGAGTTTTGATTGCATTTGCTCACTGCAAGATTCAGGGGACTCCGTTCGAAATAGAGTATCGCGTTATCCACAAGGACGGCTCGCTTCGCTACGTTATCGATGAAGGTGAGCCTGTTTTCAATGACGAAGGCCAAGTAACCCGAATTGACGGCATAATCACTGATGTCAGCGAATACAAGAAAGCACGGATATGTATCTGCTGAAAGAAAGCGGAAGTGACAAAGTTGAGTAATGTAAATTCAAGTGTTTTCCACAAGATCTAAAAAATTATTGAAGGGGAAATGAAAATGGGAATTGCAACTGATATGAAAAATCTTGGCGAGGAGATCATCGCTTCTTACGATATGCGCGTAAAGGCGGTAGGAGAGTTGGTGACTGATACCCATAAGAACTTAAAAGGCTTTGCCGCTGACAGGAAAAAAATGGGCCAGCAGCAGGCCAAGGATTTGGCTAATTTTGTGAATCGGTTGTCAAAGGATGTACAAGGTTTTCTGAAAGACTGCCAAAAGAAGCACAAACAGATGGGCGAAGACCAGGCACAGAGCTTGTCAAAATTTGTTACGAATCTAACGAAGGACATATGTTCAATGTTGAATAGTTTCGAGAAGGGTCGAAGCGAGATGTCAAAAGAGCTCAAGGATAGGTTGGCTAAGGCAACAAAAGAAATGGAGACCTTCGTGGCGAAAAAACTCAAGGAATTCGATGCTGCCCATGCTGATATGAGCGAGGAACTTAGGAAAGATCTGGCTAAATATGTAGGACGTATTGCCAGCGAAACCAGGAAGTTCTTGAAGGAGTGTGGCTCTGATATGGCTGAGGCGAAAAAAGCCTGGAAAAATATGAGCGCAACTCTGGCTAAGGCAAGAAAAGGCGGTGTAATGCCCAGAATTGAAGCCAAAGAGAAGGTGACCACAGTTGCTCAAGCAATCGGCAAGGGCAAAGGCAAGAAGAAACCTACAAAAAAGAGCAAGAGCGGTAAGCAAACAGTTGCTGCTGGTGTCTGAGCGGCTGTCATTGCGAGGCCTGTGAAGTCCGCCTGTGGCGGATAGAAATCTCTTCCGTTGCGTTTTAGATTGCTTCGCCTGCAATAACAGAAGGAATGCTAAACTGTTGCTGGCGGAAAGTCAGGAAGGTGTAAATACAAATTCAGGGAGGTATTGAATTATGAGCCAGACGACATCTGCTATGACCCAGATAACGTGCGCTTTTTGTAAAGGTACAGGTAAAGACCCCTTTGAGCTATTAAGCGAGTTTGCCACCTGCCAGGTTTGCAGCGGCACAGGTAGGGTTGAGGTCAAGGAACCGGCAATCAAATGTGCTTTTTGCAAAGGTACGGGTGTCTATCATGATACCCGGGTTACCTGCACTATATGTAACGGCAAAGGTATGGTTAGAGCTCCCAAAGGCCCAACCGACCGGTGCCCTGACTGTGAAGGCTCAGGCACAACAATAGATAGTGGAATGCCCTGTCTTAACTGCAGAGGCAAAGGGGTTGTTTCAGTAAGATGACTAAATTGAATTATTCCAGAAAGCGCTTTGTTAAAAAGATAGATACATCGCGAGCTAAAGTCAATCTGTGCAGAGAAAAGTTTAGGGATTTGGAAAGACCAAGAAAAATGGATTTGGAAAAGGCCAGCAGAATCTGGAAGGAATTAGGACAGAGATTTAGGTGGTGGGGAACGTTACCCTAAAGAGAAAGGAACCACGGATTGCACGGATTTCACGGACTGAAAATTAACATTAAAAGATAGGAGGTCTATCAAAATGATTGATGAGATGACTACAGTATTAGAGCCGGCTCCTCTGCCCGACTTTGTCGAGACAAAGTATGTCAAGGATATTACCAACCGGGCCTTTTCCTATATTAAGGCAGGTTTTCCGGTCCATTTCAGAGGCCCTTCCGGGACCGGCAAGACGACATTGGCAATGCACCTGGCAAGTAAGATTGAAAGACCGGTGGTAATGATTCACGGAGACGAAGAGTTTTCAACCTCTGATTTGGTTGGTGGTGAACATGGCTATAGGATCCGAAAAGTAGTAGACCGCTTTATTTCAAGTGTTCTAAAGACAGAAGAGGATATGGTAAAGCGCTGGGTTGACAACCGTTTGACCGTAGCCTGCAAATATGGATTCACATTGATATACGATGAGTTTACACGTTCTCGGCCGGAGGCGAACAATATTCTCCTTTCCATCTTACAGGAGAAGATGATGGATTTGCCTGTCGGACGGGGTGGTGAGGAACCGTATCTAAGAGTTGATCCTGATTTTACAGCTATCTTTACATCCAACCCGGAGGAGTATGCCGGCGTACACAGGAGCCAGGATGCTTTGCGGGACAGGATGGTAACCATGGATTTGGACCACTTTGACTACGACACTGAAGTGGCCGTAACCCAGGCTAAATCTAAACTATCCAGGCAAGACTCTCAGATAATAGTGAACATCGTAAGGGGCTTGAGGGAATCCGGGAAGTGTGAGTTTGCACCAACTGTTCGCGGTTGCATTATGATCGCAAAGACGCTTAAGGCTCAAAAATTAACTCCTTCCAAATCAAGCAGCACGTTTATGCAGATGTGTAAGGATATTCTGGCATCGGAAACAAGCAGGGTCGGCTCAAAGACAAATCAGGATAGGGTCAAAGAAATAGTAAGAGAGCTTGTCGCCAAAGAGCTTGGAATAGGAAAGACAATTGATGTCGGAGAGAAAGCTGCGGAGAGTATAGCTGCTATTGAGACAGTTGATAGCAAGAAAGAGAAAAAAGAAAGTGAAAGTTTAGCTGGTGTACCCGGCTAACAAAGAAACCAATAATAGGGGATAATGAAATGACTCTTATGCGAGCATTTTCAAAGGTAGATAAAGATGGCAAGATCAAGCTTCCCGGCAATATCCAGCGAGTAGCAGGTCTTAAAGAAGGCCGATTGGTCGAATTAAAGATTACGGGAGCAAGTAGGAAAAAGAGTGTCCTTGTTACGTCAAGGGAAAACACTAAGTAGCTGGTTTGAGGATTTTAATCAAGGAGGAAGAAATGGTTAGAAGTGCCACAGAGCTAAGCGGATTAAGAGAGATAAGAACTATGACCAGTTCCCAAAAGAGGTCTATCCCCAGGGTGCAAAGTTCAGCGTATCTTGATCTTTATATGTTACGCAAAGAGAAAGACAGGCTGGAAAAAGAAATTTGCAACCTGGATAAGAGAAGAAAAAGTATTCAAAAGAGACTTGATGATATTAACGCAGAAATGGACAAGCTCCAAAAAGCAGAAGCCAAAAGGCCGGAAGGAAATCTCGAGAGCGTTGAGAAGCCTTCAGGAAAAGATTGGAAAACTATGGCTCTAAATTATTAGAGCAAGCCTTGGTTAACAGATGAGGAAATAAAATAAATGCAGTGGACAACGTTTGACTTCAAAAACCAGAAGGCGGGCAAACGAGGGGAAGTTTTAAATAAAAATACATTTAGATGCGGATTCTGTAGCGGAAAAGGATTTACGCCTTCCAAAAAGAGTACAAAATGCTCAGTATGTTTAGGCGATGGGGCCGTGGAAGTTCAACCTCCAGTTGTAGTATGTGCTTATTGTAACGGGTCAGGAAAATCACATTTGAACACCGACCTTACCTGTATTGTCTGTGGTGGCAAGGGGGTCGTGAGTGTGAAGACTTCGCAAGTTGAGATATGCCCTGCCTGTAAAGCCAGGGGCAGAGAAAAAGGGGGCAATCTTCCGTGTTTAACATGTAGAGGAAAAGGCGTGGTTACAAAATAGACCTTCAGGAGCGGTATTATGGAAATAGAAAAGGTAGGCGAAGCAATCAGGAATTTCTTTGAAAAGACTCTTGGTAGGGACGCGAAAGTAATAAAAGTAACAAAATCCGAGGACGGCTGGATAGGCCAAGCAGAGATTTACGAGGAGAGTTCATTTATTAAATCTTTAGGCCTACCTACCAGAGTGCAGGACAGAAATACTTATGAGATTAAATTGACCGATACCCTGGAAGTGACTTCCTATGGGCCAAAAGAAGAACTTGTAAAAGCAGAATAAACATAGGGAACAGAAAAATGGCCGAACAAAAAATGATGCATGCTATCGAAGCCACTAATCTCGCTGATATCTTGGAGCGGGTTTTAGATAAGGGTATTGTTATTGCCGGTGATATTAAGATTCAAATTGCCGATATTGACCTGCTTACTATTAAGATCCGGCTTTTAGTTGCCTCTGTAGATAAAGCTATGGAGATGGGGATAAACTGGTGGCAGCAAGATTCTTATCTCTCCTCAGAAGCAAAAGAGGCAAGGTTAGAAAAAGAAAATAAAATCTTGAAGAGCAAATTAGAGCGAGTAGAAGCAAATATAAAATAACAAGAGAATATCTGCAGTCGGAAGAACGCAGGAAAACTGCAAGAAAAAATATAATAAGACAGTAAGAGGAGATTCGTCAATGACCAAAGATAAGAATAAAAAAGATGAGGAAAACGAAGGGCTGAATATCGATTTTGGTATAGGGAAATTGAGCTTAGGTCTGGGAGGTCTGTTAGATGGTATTGGAAACCTGGTTGACTTAGCTGCCAAGTTGAAGGAAGCAGGCGGTGAAGTCAATAAAGAAGGTGAAATTGACTTGAGTCACCTTAAAAAAGGCATGAAAGGGGTGTTCGGAGTTTCTGTCAAGACAGCGGTTGGGGGTAAGCCTATCGTTGAGTCATTCGGAAATGTCAAAAAAACTCCCCAAGGCCCTAAAGTCGAGGAAGAAAGAGAGCCTATAACAGATGTTTTTGACGAGGAGCAGGAGATTCGAGTCTATGCAGAGATGCCAGGGGTAAATCAAGAGGATATAAAGCTGGATCTAAAAGAAGATATATTGGAGCTTAGCGCACAAACTGGGGACAGGAAATATTGCAAAGAGATTTTACTGCCGGCGAAGGTAAACGCTGAAAGCATGACCTCTTCTTATAATAATGGCATCTTAGAGGTCAGGATCAAAAAATAAACCCCGTTAGAAATATACATTAACGGGATTATATGGTTCAAAGAACTGCGGTAGAGAATTGATTAAAAATCTTTCTTTAAGATTTCTAACGGGGTAAATGGCGTTGAAAGGGCTGAAAGCTCCAACACTGAAGTTGATATTATTTGGCGGTAAAGGCGGTGTAGGAAAGACAACTTGTGCGTGCAGCACAGCCCTTTATTTAGCCGAAGATTTTAAGACTTTGCTTTTTTCGACGGACCCGGCCCATTCGCTTGCTGATAGTTTAGGCCAGAAGATTGGCAGCCAAATAAAACAGGTGAAAGGGATAGAAAACCTAAGTGCCCTCGAAATAAATGCCGAACAAGCTCTTTCAAAATTCAAAGCAGAACACGAAAACGAAATAAAGACAATTTTAGAGACCGGTACCAATTTAGATTCTGAGGATATTGGCTCTATCTTTGCTTTGCCCATCCCCGGAATGGATGAGGTTATGGGCCTTAAAACAATGGTTGACCTGATAGATGAGGCAACATTTGATAAATATATAGTGGATACAGCGCCTACTGGCCATGCTTTGAGACTCATAACTTCGCCTAAGCTATTGGATGACTGGATTAAGATAATGGCAAAGATGAGATGGAAATACAGATATATGGTTGAGACATTCGCCGGTAGATATAAGCCCGACGAAGGCGATGATTTCTTACTTACTATGAAGAAAACCGTAAAGAGGATAGAAGATTTACTTAGCGACCCCGATAGGAGCGAGTTCATAGCAGTTACAACTGCGGAAGAGATGGCGATTTTAGAAACAGAAAGATTAATAAACACCTTGGGAAATTATGGGATAAAAGTACGGCAGTTGGTAATCAATAATATTTTAGAATCGAATAATTGCAAGTTTTGCAGCGAAAAAAGAAAAGAACAAGATCACTATATAAGTGAGATGAAAAGGAAATTCAGTGCGTTATGCACGACGATTGTTCCTTCACAGCCGCACGAAGTCAAAGGATTAAGGTCGCTGGCGAATTTTAAGGACCTGTTGTTCAATCCCTAAGGGATCAATCAACAATGAAGAAAGCAGACAACAACACGATAACACTTAAGGTGACGGAGGCCTTGCCAAAAGACGTAGGCAGAGCTATCGCCCGCATAGATCCTAAAGATATGAAAAGTTTGGAACTTGAAGTGGGCCAGGTAATAGAGATAGAAGGTAAAAGGAAAACTGCCGCCAAGGCAATGCCCTGTTATGCCGATGATAGAGGGAAAAAGATTATTGAGATAGACGGCGTTACAAGAGAAAATGCTAAAATAGGGCTTGATGAAAAGGCAGCGGTTCGGAGGGTAAATAGCAAACCTGCCAGGAAAATTACACTTTCTCCTTTAACTGCAACCGGGGCAGTTCAAAAGGATAAAGACGCAAAGTACATTGGTTCCCTCATAGAAGGACTGCCGTTAACCAACGGTGATAAAGTACGGGCAAGGTTATTCGGCACCAGAACATGCGATTTTATAGTTGAGGACACGATCCCCGATGGGGTGGTATTAGTTAGTCCGACCACTTTAATAAGAGTAAAGACAAAAAAAGGCAAGGTAGAGAAAGCTAAAGTATCATACGAAGATATCGGTGGACTTGGCACCCAAATCCAAAGAATCAGAGAGATGATTGAGCTGCCGCTGAAGTATCCTGAAGTTTTTGACAGGCTTGGCATCGAGGCTCCTAAAGGTGTTTTCATGTATGGTCCACCAGGAACAGGAAAGACACTCATTGCCCGTGCCGTAGCCAATGAAACCGATGCCTATTTTAGCAGTATAACCGGCCCTGAGATTATGGGCAAATTTTACGGCGAGTCTGAAGCTCGGCTTAGAAGTGTATTTGAGAATGCGCAAAAGCATGCTCCAGCTATAATTTTTATAGATGAGATAGATGCCATTGCACCCAAGCGAGAAGATATGGGCGGAGAAAAGCAGGTTGAACGCAGGGTGGTGGCGCAGCTTTTAGCCCTATTAGACGGATTAGAGTCCAGAGGGCACGTTGTAGTTATCGGGGCAACAAATATTCCCAACACCATAGACCCTGCATTAAGAAGGCCGGGCCGGTTTGATAGAGAGATCTCTATTCCAATACCTGACAAAAATGGAAGATTGGAGATATTACAGATTCATACAAGGGGTATGCCTTTGGCAGAAAATGTTAGTTTAGAGAGGTTATCTGAGATTACACATGGATTTGTTGGGGCGGACTTGGAAGCTTTGGCCAGAGAGGCGGCCATGTCAGCTTTGAGAAAAATTCTGCCAAAAATTGATTTTGAAATGTCTGACATTCCGTATGAAACCCTGCTGAAATTAGAGATAACGATGGACAATTCCCTTGAGGCAATGAAAGAGATTGAGCCGTCCGCAATCAGAGAAGTTTTCGTTGAAGTGCCGGATGTGAAATGGAGCGATGTAGGTGGGCTTGAGAATATAAAGGAGGAACTTAAAGAAGCTGTAGAATGGCCGCTCAAATATCCGGATGTTTTCAAAAAAGCTAATACGAATCCGCCTAAAGGAATTATGTTGTATGGCAAACCTGGAACAGGAAAAACACTTTTAGCCAAAGCAGTGGCTAATGAAAGTGGCGTCAATTTTATATCCATCAAAGGTCCTCAGCTTATCAGCCGTTATGTTGGAGAATCTGAGAGAGGGGTAAGAGAGACATTTAGAAAGGCAAAGCACGCAGCGCCAACAATACTTTTTCTTGATGAGATAGATAGTCTCATACCCCGCAGAGGCTCAAGCTCTACAGATGCTCATGTAACCGAGAGGGTGATAAGTCAATTCTTAACCGAAATGGATGGGATTGAGGAGCTTAAAGGAGTCGTGGTATTAGCTGCAACTAACAGATTGGATTTAGTTGACCCTGCTGTTTTGCGAAGCGGCAGATTCGACCTTTTATTCGAGCTGCCTGTGCCGGATGAGAAAACCAGAGAAGAGATTTTCAGAATACATACTCAAAATAAGCCCCTCGATAAGGATGTTGATTTGAAGAAATTTGCTAAAGAAACTGAAGGCAGGACCGGCTCGGACATTGAATTTGTCTGTCGAAAGGCCTCAATGTTTGCGATAAGAGAATTCATCAATCAGAACGAGGAAGACAGAGACAAAAAAGCAGATTTCATTATTTCCGGCTGTCACTTTGACCAGGCAATTAAGATGCTGAAAGAGCAAAACGCCAAATAATGAAGTAAAAGGAGTCCAGAATGGGGGGCATTATTGATAAAGTCAGGGATCTGTTTAAGTGCAAAGCTGAAAAGAGCACCAAATCCATAACCCAGCAGGAAGAGCCAAAAGCTGAAGATAAAACAGAAGAACGAGACTGCTCCGCTGAGGAGACTGCCACGGATTAGATGGGCAAAAGATTCATACTTTTTTGACAGGCTCTTTACTGTCTGGTCTGTAGGTCTTAGGGAAGGGGCTGGCAAATCCTTCCCGCAAGAAGAAAGGGTTTGCTATGGGTAAAATAGGCAAGTATATTTATGGGGTCATAAACTCCAATATAGATGAATTTTTTGACTTTGGCGAAATTACAGCCTTCGCAGAGTCTTACCCGCTCAAAAGCCCTGCAGAAGTCGTAAACAGCGGCAAATCCATTCGACAAGCTCAGGACAAGATTTTTCAGAGTGCCTATACTATCTCCTTTCGGGATGTCTCCGCGGTTGTAAGCGATTCAGAAATAATCGATTACAGCCATACCTCTAAAGACACTCTGGCCAGACTGCTTGTCAGCCATCAGCAGGTAATCGAGAAGGTAATGGCCAATCATACTATTATCCCTATGAGGTTGGGGACATTTGCTAACGACGATGAAGAGATGACCCAGATACTAAACAAAGGGTACAGAACAATCAAAGACATATTTGAAATAATAAAAAATTGTATAGAGATTGATGTTGTAGCTACCTTTAGTGATTTTGATTCTTTTCTGCAAGAGATTTCGCAAGACGAACAAATAAAGCAGCTTAAGCAATCGTTGCTAAGCAAAAAAGGCGGCGTTACCGTTGACGACCAAATGAAAGTAGGCGTTTTGATAAAGAAGCAATTAGATAAGAAGAAAAGCGAATTTGCTAACGAAATACAAACGACCTTAAATGAGATCACTGACAATTTCAAGGCCCATGACCTTATGGACGGCAAAATGGTCCTTAACACAGCGTTCCTTATGAACGCAAGCAGGCGGAAAGATTTTGAGCAGAGAGTGGACCATATCAATAACAAATTTGAAGAGAAGCTAAATTTCAGATGTGTAGGGCCGCTTCCGCCATATAGCTTCTACAGCCTTGAAGTAAAGAAACCAAGATTTGAAGAAATAGATTGGGCCAGAAAGAAATTAGGGCTCACGGATGATTTGATAACCGCAAGTAAAATCAAAAAAGCCCACCGCAGATTAGCCTTAACCTGCCATCCAGATAAGAATCCTAATACGCCGGATATAGAGAAAAAGTTCGACGATATGACCAGAGCTTACAGGATACTTCTCGATTATTACCGAGCTTCAAATCAGACAGAAGAAACAGAGGGCTGCTACTTTAGTGAGGAAGCTTTTGAAAAGAATGCGATGTTAATTTCACCGATAGAATAATATGGAAAAAGAAGGAAAGTATATTTACTGTATTACTGAGACGAAACAGGAAAGAAACTTCGGCCCTATTGGTATAGGCACCAGAGCCGATGAAGTTTTAACTATTGGTTATGACGACCTTAGTATGGTGGTAAGCAATCATCCTATAACCAAAATTACGGCAAACAGAGATAACATGTTAGCCCATCAGAGGGTAATCGAGCTGGTGTGCAGGGAGTTTGACAGCGTGCTTCCGGTTCGGTTCGGCACAATCGCTTCGAGTGCTGACGAGATAAGAAATCTGCTGGATAGAAGATATAGAGAATTTAAGATTGCTCTAAAAGATATGGACCACAAGGTAGAATTGGGTGTCAAAGGCCTATGGAAGAGCATGGATGTAATTTTTAATGAGATCGTGGAAGACAATAGAGAAATCAAGAGTTTGAAAGAGAAGATTACGAGCGATACGAATAGAAATAACAACCAGGTGAAAATTGAAGCTGGCAAGATGGTTGAACAAACCTTGCAAAAGAAAAAAGAACTGGAAGCTGAAAGAATAGTGGATGTATTAAGAAGAACGGCCTTTGACCATAAACTTAACAAGACCATTGGCGATGAGATGTTTATAAACGCCGCTTTTTTAGCAAGCAAAGGCAGAGAAAAGGAGTTTGACAATATCATGGATGACTTAAGTGATGAATACCAGGACAGGATGAAGTTTATGTATGCAGGACCACTACCTGTATTTAACTTTGTCAACATTGTCATTTATCCAGAGGAATGGGAAAAATAGTGATGGATATAGCAACAACAGAAGGCAAATACATATATTGTGTAATAGAGTCAAACCAATGTCAGTCGTTTGGTCCGCTCGGAATTGGCGGACGAGGCGATGAATTGTATACGTTTTGTTTTGGTGATATAGCTGCTGTGGTTAGCAATTCCCCAATCAAAAAATACTCTGTCCGAAGGGAAAATATGCTCGCCCATGAAAAAGCGATTGAGGAGGTGATGAAGGAGCACACAGTGTTGCCCGTTCGCTTTGGCACAATTGCCGAAGATGAGGGAGATGAAGGAAAGGTAAGGAGGATTTTAGAAAAAGAACATGATAGATTTAAAGCCTTGTTAAATAAGATGAGAGACAAGAGGGAACTAAACATAAAAGCGATATTTAGAGAAGATGTTATTTATAAGGACATCTTGGAAAACTATGAAGATATAAGGGTACTCAAAGAAAAGGTCGCAGCGCATGAGTCTGAAAAGACGCAGTTTCAACTAATGCAGATAGGAGAGATGGTGGAGCAGGCCTTAGAGAGAGAAAAAGCAAAACATAAAGATGAGATACTGGGTATCTTGCAGCCTCTGGCAGAAGATGTGAAAGCCAATGATACTTATGGTGAGTTGATGATTGTTAATGCAGCCTTTTTAGTACACAAAGAGAAAGAGCCAGAATTTGACTGGGAGGTTGAAGGACTTGTGGACAAATATGACGAAAAAATGAGATTTAAGTATGTGGGGACACTGCCGCCGTTTAATTTTGTGAATCTCGTGATTGAGACGGAGAAATACTGAAGATGTTCTTACTTGATAACATATTGCTGGCCCCGTTAAAAGGTATTATATGGCTGGGCAAAAAGGTTAACGAGGTAGGCGAAAAGAAACTGTATGACAAGGATAGCATAAAAGAAGAACTTATGGCATTGCAGTTACAATTTGAGTTGGATGAAATAAACGAGCAAGAATATAGCGAGAAAGAGAAAGAACTTTTGGATCGACTGGACGCTGTTACAAGAGCAAAAGAATAGGAGATATGAAAATGGCCAACATAGAAGAAGCTCGGCAAGCAGTTACTATTTTTATAAGTAAAGCTCTTAATGTTGAAGAGGTACGAGTAATTGGAGTAACAAAGGTCGATGATGGCTGGGAGATGGAAGCTGAGGTTTATGAGGAGAGCTCTTTTATAAAGTCCCTCGGGCTTCCCACCAGGGTAAAGGACAGGAATATCTATATAGTTAAGCTAAATGATAACCTGGAAGTTGGATCTTACGAACTTCAAGGGCATACAGCTATAACCAGCTAACCGATTACGACAGATGCAATCAGCAAAAAAACAGCTTATTTATTTATATTGTGTTACAGCAACGCCACCAGTGTTAAAAGAGGCGGCAAAACTGGTAAGTAATCTTTATTTTGTTTATCACGTAGACCTTTATGCTATAGTCGGCAAGGTCGCGGAAAGCGAATTTGGCGAAGAGGGCTTGAAAATAAATATGGCTGATTTGGAATGGGTTAAGGCTAATGCGAGTACACATGAAAAGATAATAGAGCAGGTTATGGCTAAGGCCAATGTGGTTCCCTTTAAGTTTGGAATCTTGTTTAAAACAGACGAGGGTCTAAAGACGATGCTTGAAGAATACAGCGAAGAATTTAAAGCAATTTTAAGAAAATTGGAAGATAGGGAGGAATGGGGAGTCAAAATTTATTGTGATGCGGAGAAATTAAAGGCGAGTCTTATTAACAATGAATCAAAGATTTTAAAAATCGAGAATGAAATCAATTCTTCTTCGCCAGGAAAGGCCTTCTTTCTTGAAAAGAAAAAAGCTGAATTGTTAGCACAGTCGGCGAATGCGATAATTAACGAATATAGTCAGGAAAGTTTCGAGCTATTAAAGGAGTTGAGCTTCGAAGCACGCATAAATAAGTTGTTGCCAAAAGAATTAACCGAGAGAGAGGATGATATGGTTTTAAACTCGGCCTTTTTGGTCAACAAACTCGAAGTAGATGATTTTATTAACACGGTAGATAATCTAAAAATGAATTACGAAGGCCAAGGTTTTTCCTTCGACTGCACCGGCCCTTGGCCTCCCTATAATTTCTGCAGGCTTCCAAAGGAGAAAGTACAAAGTGGATAATGCTGTAACAAGGTCAAAAGATATAACTCTCTTGGAAATTTTAGACAGGGTTTTGGATAAAGGGGTGGTTATATCCGGTGATGCAGTTATTTCTGTAGCTGATGTTGACCTTATATATTTAGGGCTGAAGGTTTTGCTTAGCTCAGTGGAAACCATGGAGCAATTAAGAGGTTCACCGTTTGTCGGTCCGATGCAGGAGGCAAAATAACAATGAAACTATATTTATACGGCATAATAGATTCCAGCGACCGGATAAAGGATTCAATTTACGGATTAGAAGGTGCTAGTGTTTATAACATTCCTTTCTGTAATATAGGAGCAATTGTAAGTGAAATCAACCAGCCAATTCAAGGTGTAACTAAAGGTACTGTTTTAGAACATGAGGCAGTCACAGAAAAGCTTATGGCCAATTTTGCCGTTTTACCCGTGAGGTTTCAGACTATTATCGATGGCAGAGATAACCTGCTTTCTGTGATGCAGAGTTACTATAAGGATTTTAGAGATAACTTGGATAGAGTCCGCAATAAGGTTGAGTTCGGCATAAAGGTTATCTGGCCAGCAGATAAGATAAAAAAAAGCATAAGGAACTCTCGCAAAAAAGGCGAGCATGAAATGCCAATACCGGATGGTTCGTCAAATAAAAAGTTTATGAGGAAGAAGCTTGAAAAATACAGGATAAACGAGGACTTTGAACAGAAGGCCGATAAGTTTATTAACGTTATGGACATGTTTTTCAGTAAGTTTGCTGCTGAAAAGGTACTTAAAAAGCTAAAAACCGAGAATCTGCTTCTGGATGCGGCTTACTTGATTGAGAGGGACAGGCAAGCCGATTTCAAGGAGGCTTTTGAGCACATAAAAAGTGCTCATGCAGCCTTCAAATTTCTGTTCAGTGGCCCCTGGCCTGCATACAACTTTGTCATTTTACCAAAGAATAGCAACCTGCTTAAAGATTCCAGGCAAGAAGATTTATTTGATAAAGAAATCCAACATCAGGATTTAGTAGGAGCTGATAAGATATGACAATAAATAGCGTAGTCGAGACAGATTTTCCTGAAGAGTTTATTGAAGAGATGGGAAAAACCGATGACGTCCTTCCTAAAAAGATTGATGCTAATCCTGAAAATGTGGAGAAAGGCTTGGCAAAATTAGTTCTAACACTGATAGAGTTGATAAGAAAACTATTAGAAAAACAGGCTATGAGAAGAGTAGAAGCAGGCTCTCTTTCCGAAGAGGAAATCGAAAGGGTGGGTGAAACTTTGCTGAAATTGGAAAATAAAATGAAGGAGCTGAAGCAAATATTCGGCCTTGAAGACGAAGAGCTGAACCTGAATTTAGGGCCTTTAGGAGATTTGATGTAGCGCCGACAGGCGTCCTGCGGAGAGAAACGATGCCTAAAGAAAATGCCAAAATAAGTTGTCCAACATTTCAAAAGCAAGAGCCGTTGATCGAAGATATCACAGCTAAGATTAATAATGCCAAAGATGTCTTGGAAAAGGCAGTATTTGCTAAAGAGTTACAGCAAGAAGTGGATGTGTTACTGTCTTGTCCGGATTATGACGAAAAAAATACAGATTGTAATAATTGCCGTTTCATTGCGAACGTACGTACAAAAACAGCAGGTTTGATCTTAAAAGCTGAAAAATTGGCGTAATTAAGGAAACGGGGAATAAACAATGGCAGAGCAAAAAATGGTCCATGCCATAGAAGCAACAAACTTGGCCGATATCCTCGAAAGAGTGCTGGATAAAGGAATTGTTATTGCAGGAGATATTAAGATTCAACTTGCCGACATTGACCTTCTCAACATCAAAATAAGGCTTTTGGTTGCCTCCGTGGACAAAGCCATGGAGATGGGAATAAACTGGTGGCAGCAGGACTCATATCTGTCTTCGAGAGCAGCAAAAGCAGATATTGAACAGGAAAATAGAGACCTGAAAAAAAGAATAGAGCGGAATGAAGAGCTCAAAAGGCGGTTAGAACGTGTCGAAGCGAAGGCAACTTAAGGACAATGATTCATGAGGACGCTGATTTACGTTTCCATTATACATACCAGTGCCGACCTTGGTTCCATAGCAGAAGATGTAACCAAGAGAGGCATTGCTAATTTAGGAGAAGAAATCTGGACAAAGCATAGAAAAACAGTCGAAGGCTTCTGGGACGTTATATCGCATTACTTCGATTCCTTAGATGTTAAGGGAGTGAAGCTATATCAAGATGGAATGATTGCTGAGGATGATGTAGGAAAAAAAATAGTTGAAGACACAGCTAAAGCTGGAAGCAAGAATTATCAACTTGTTTTAAGATTGCTTGAAAGAGGAGCGGTCATGGTTAAAACAGAAGATTTTAAGTTAGTCAAGCAGGAGTACGATAGACTACTTGCTATAACACAGGCGAAATCAACTACACGTAAGATAATAGCATTTGCAAGGTATAAGTTGCTAAAGGGTGTTTTACTGAGCAAAAGGGATCATTTTATTGCCAGAAGGATAGATCAAACTCTTGAGGAGGATGAGAAGGCAATTTTATTTCTTGGTGCTCTTCATAAGATCAAGAAGAAGCTCCCTAAAGATATCCGGGTTGGAGAAATAAAGGATTCATCAAAGGTAAGAAAATATCAAAAGCTGCTGCCTTTTTATAACAGGCATAAAGAACAATTTGATGAATTAGGTAAATATCTCATATCGGAAATAACCTAAGAGCCAATATAACAACACTTGATTAATGAGTAGATCATCTAATGACTGACGTTCTTTTGGCTTTGTTTGGCTTTGTTTTCCCAGCCGACAGAGGCGCGGTTCATTTTCACAATCCTTTTGCAAATAGTAGCTTACGTTAATTCCGGCTTTTTTGAAATTGGCTTTGTTTTGCATAAAACAGGGCCGATTTGTAGAGGATTCTCGACAGTTGTAGAACGTAGGGTGCGAAACCTCGCACCATTTCCATATCTGCAAACTTTACCTGTATTAAAAGAGGCCATCGGAAGATTAGGCGACCAGGTAGTGGGCATCAGATTATCAGGGCATCGGGGTGGTTTTTTCTGATTTCCTGGTCTGCTGATATCCTGCAACCTGATTTTCTGATAACCAGATAACCTGATAATCCTCTGTTCTCCGTCTTCCGTCGTCTGTCCTCCGTCATCTGTTTTTAATATCCGCTAACCGCGACATGCTATCCGCTTACTATGATATGCAATATACTATACTATATACTCAATAAGCATATCCGCGTAACGAGTCGGTATTATACCCAAAACGGCTTAATTTTCAAGTAAAATTTCGCTGCTTGTCATTGCGAGGCCCAAAGGGCCGTGGCAATCTAATTTTTTAGACAATGCTCTTGCTTTAGTCTTGCCATGTAGTCTTAAGACTACATCGCTTGGCAGCTTCATTTAATTCTAAATAATTGTTGAAAGGATTATTTGAATCCGAGAATCGCTTGATTTTCAAGACAGTTGCTATGTAACTCATACGTAAAGCGCGTACGCGCTTTACGTATCAAAACAGGTAGCTGTACTTGTTTATACGTTTATAAAAAGTCTATAAGTATATGCGTATATACTTATAGACTGCTTTAAGAATCGAAAATCTACAGAAGATTGAAGCGTTATAACTTGTACATCGTATCTTGTCGGACAAAAACGGCTTAATTTTCAAGCGAAATCTTCAGGAACAGAAGGCGGGTAAACTTCTGTTCTCTGTTTTATTTTATTGGCCAGCCGACGAAAAAGCCGGAAAGAACTACGCCGTTTTTCGCTCATACAAATATTTCTGAAAATCAACAAAGGTGGTTCGTATATTTTCAACGCCACCCAATATTTCAGTTGCATCACTGATTGCATGATATTTTAATGCCAGAAGGTCTGGCAATTTCTCCTGATCAAGTTCCTCCACGCCGGTTTCAATATATTTGGAGAGAACAAATTCAAGAAATTCTTTTTGACTGTTGTTCAACATAGCGAATATTTTTGATTGCGCCTCTGCTACCCGCAATTCTCTGGTAATCGGCTTTACCGCAAAAGAAATATATTCGAGAACATCGAATAAGTCGCTTTTTTCAGCATTTATCATCTTTTGGATAGCTGCAAGTTGGTCTTTGCCATATCCGGCATCAGCAAGTTTATTAAGTAATGTCTTGCGAGTTATTGGATACGACCAGATTTTGCGAAGTTCATCTTCATTCTTAAAAAACTCAGGCAATGAGCCAAACAGATTCTGCAGAAACTCTTCTACTGAAATCGGCTTACCGTCCGCACTCCAAAACGAAGTCGAAATCATATGCTGAATTTCGCGTTCCTTGCCATCTGCAAGTTTTATTTTCAATTTCTCTTTCGGCGGTGGCGGCTTAGGTTCATCCGGTCCCGGCCCAACTGGCGGTTCTCGCTTTGGCTCAGGTTCTATCGGCTCACCGTCCCATTCAGGATCGGAAAAATGATGATATGCATCGACAAAATCATAGATGGTGAAATATTCTTTACCATCAAACAGCCGTGTACCCCTGCCTATAATCTGCTTGAATTCAATCATCGTGTTGATTCGCCGCATCAATATAATATTGCGGATATTGCGGGCATCTACACCGGTGGATAGTTTTTGTGAAGTAGTTAGAATCGTCGGAATTGTCTTTTCATTGTCCTGAAACTCTCGCAAATATTGCTCACCAAGCGCAGCGTCGTTAGCTGTAACACGAACACAATAATTCGGGTCTGTGCTTTTCTTGCATTGATTGACCAAATCTCGCACTGCCGCTGCGTGGTCTTGCGTCGCGCAGAAAACTATCGCCTTTTCGTTCTGATTGATTTCATCCATAAAGACATGAACGCGTTTTCTTTCGCGTTCTTTTATCTCGATGATTCTGTTAAAGTCAGGCTCCTGATAGATTTTTCCTTCTTCAACTTCGCCTTCAATAATCTTATCGTCTGAGGTATAAACATAATCATCAAGAGTTGTTTTAATTCGTCTTACCTTGAACGGCGTTAAAAATCCGTCATTGATACCTTCTTTAAGTGAATAGATATACACCGGCTCCCCGAAATAACGATAAGTATCGACATTATCCCTCCGTTTTGGCGTTGCCGTCAAGCCAAGCTGAACCGCTGGCGAAAAATATTCCATAATATCGCGCCAGTTACTTTCGTCATTCGCACCGCCCCGATGGCATTCGTCTATGATAATAAAATCAAAATAATCTGCCGGGTATTCGCCGAAATATGGCGTATCATTCGGCCCACTCATAAAAGTCTGAAAGATTGTAAAGAAAATACTGCCGTTGGTTGGCACTCGCCCCTTTTTGCGTATTTCATCTGGCTTAATCCGAACAAGTGCATCTTCTGGAAATGCCGAAAATTCGTTAAACGCTTGGTCCGCCAGAATATTCCTGTCTGCCAGAAACAATATCCGAGGCCGTCGTGTCCCGTCTCGCATCAGGTTCCATCTCGTCTGAAACAGTTTCCATGCGACCTGAAAAGCGACAAATGTTTTGCCTGTACCTGTCGCCATCGTTAGCAGAATTCGCTGTTTTCCTTCGGCAACGGCGTTCATCGTATTATTAACGGCGATTTCCTGATAATAATGAGCGGCCTTCGTCCCGCCCATATCTTCAAACGGCACCTGACTGAATTTATCCCGCCATTTATTTTCCGTCTCAAATTGTCTCTTCCAAAGCTCCTCCGGCGTTGGAAAAGCCGCTACCAAATCTTCCTTGCCGGTCTTCATACATATCTGATATATCTCTTTGCCGTTACTGGCATAGGTATAATCCAGTTTCAGCTTTTTTGCGTAGTTCTTCGCTTGCGCTACGCCTTCACCAACTTCAACTTCATCGCTCTTGGCTTCGATTGCCGCAAGTTTTCGCCCCTGATAAACCAATACATAATCAGCAATTAAAGGCTTCTCTCGTCCGCCGGTCTGAATTTTGCCGGCTGTGATATGATATTCCCGCAGAATCTTTGAACCTTCTGCCACTCCCCAGCCGTTTTCCTTCAGCTTCGGGTCAATCAATTCCGCTCTGGTTTCCGCTTCGTTCATCCTTACGCCTCTGCTAATTCTCCATTAAACGCTTTTTGCAATACCGATTTTTTCAATTCTTCCCAATCCGCTATCTTCTGCTTGTATATCGCTTCCAGCTTCTTTGTCTCGGCCGAAAGAGAGTCGAGCTTGGCTGCGATTACTTTTTGTTGCTTCAAAGGAGGGAATGAAAGTGTCACAGTTCTCAAATCGCCAATATTGATCTGCATCAGCGCAGCACCATACGTCTTTTCTCGGATTTGGTACTGCACCTCAGTTGACGTCATCAGGTAATAACCAAATTCGTGGACAACAAGATGCTCAGCAAAGCGGATGGGGACAATGCCTCTAGTAACATTTGCGCCAACAAGTTCAGAAGAGGCAACTGCAACCACTCCGGTGCTTCCCCGAACACAGAGCAATAGCTCGCCACCATGAAGATTTGTTCTTCGGTATCCAGCGGCCAATTTCGGATCAATGCGTTTCAGGCTGCTGAGTTGAATCACCTTGGTCGTCAAGTTAGTGGGGCGAACTATGGGAAGCCCGTTTGGATAGTCATTTCCTGGTTGAACAATTCCGTATGAGAGGGTACAGGTTACATCAACGGCATCTTCGAGTTTCTTCTCCACCCACCCCTTGCCCGGATTGGCAAAAACATTTTGCAAATACGATTCAAAAAGTTCGCGGGCGTTTTTAAGATTCTTTTCGGCATTTTCTTTTGCCTTGGTGATCTTTTCAAAAACCTCATCCAGAATTTTCACAAGTCGCTTCTGTTCAGGGAATGATGGAAGGGGGATGGTTACTTCGCGAAGTTTTCCTCCTGAGATTTCTTTGAAAGTAGCACCCGTTCCCAACGCATTGAGTAAATCAACAATACTTCCCAAGTAGTAATATAAATATTTAAAGTATAAATTATTGTTTGGTACCAAACCTTTACAACCTTGATTTGTTGCCATTGGGGCTGTATTGATTACCAAATGTCCTATCGGGGCTCGTGAGGATAAAATGATAGAATTTGCGGGCAATAATTGAGCTGAACTGTCCTTCAGACCTAAATCGGTTATCCTCCGTTCGGTTTCACCAACAAAAGGATTGAGTCTTTTACCCATTTCAGCTGGTGTGATCCAGAGGTGCTTCCCATTCCAATATTCAGGGACAATTGTTTTTGGAGTGCCTCCATTTACGATTTCACATACCTTCCCAAGCGTTTTTACTTCCCACCCCATCTTCATACAAGCTTCCCAATCGTTTTCAAGATTTCGACACTTTTTAAATCCAATTCTTTCATCTCATCTAAAATTTTTCTTGGCTCACGCAGTGCTGTCTCATCCTTTTTATTAGGATTCTTGACCGACAGGTTATAAGTTGTTTTATCAATATCGCCAATTTCAAAAGTCCAGGAATTTTCTCCAGTCTCCTTTTTCTTCTGTAATTTTACAAACTCCACCAAATCATTTTCATTTAGCGGATTTGTCTTGCCGAGGTTCCTGTCCAGATTTAATTGATAATACCAGACCTTTCTGGTTGCTGAGCCTTTTTCAAAAAACAGCACCACGGTTTTAACTCCCGCCCCCAGAAACGTCCCGCCCGGCAAATCAAGTACCGTATGCAGATTACAGCTTTCTAAAAGCAGTTTGCGTAAAGATACGGATGCATTATCGGTATTGGAAAGAAATGTATTTTTGATGACCACGCCCGCTCTGCCGCCTGCTTTGAGTTTTTTAATAAAATGCTGCAAAAACAAAAAGGCGGTTTCCCCGGTTTTAATGGGAAAGTTCTGCTGCATCTCCTTGCGTTCCTTGCCGCCAAATGGCGGATTGGCTAAAATAATATCAAAGCGGTCTTTTTCCTGAATGTCAGCAAGATTCTCGGACAGTGTGTTGATATGCACAATATTGGGCGTTTCGATACCGTGCAGAATCATATTCATTATGCCAATGACAAAGGCTAAAGATTTTTTTTCTTTACCGAAGAAGGTTTTCTGTTGCAGTATCTTCGCTTCCTTTGTTGTAAGGTCTTTGCTGTTATTAAGATATTCGAACGACTCGCACAAAAACCCCGCCGAACCGACCGCACCATCGTAAATGGTATTGCCGATAGCTGGCGCAACTACTTTTACAATGGTTTTTATTAGCGGCCTTGGGGTGTAATATTCTCCGCCGTTTCTGCCGGCGTTACCCATATTTTTGATTTTGTCTTCATAGAGATGGCTCATCTCATGTTTTTCGGCATCTTTGCGGAAGCGAAGTTCGTCAACTAAATCGATGACTTCGCGCATAGTATAGCCGCTTTGAATTTTATTTTTCAGTTCGCTGAATATCTCTCCTATTTTATATTCGATGGTTGTTGCGCTTTCTGCCGATGTTTTGAACTTTTTCAGATAGGGAAAGAGTTTATGGTCAACAAATTCCTTTAAGTCATCTCCGGTTAGCGCTTTATTATAGTCTATCTTGCCTTCTTTATCTTTTGGCGCTGCCCAAACATTCCATCGAAATTCAGGGCTGATAATTGTTGTGTAAGATTTGCCCGCAAGTTCAGCAGCCATTTTTTTATCTTTCTCGAAATCATCAAGATATTTGAGAAAGAGAATCCACGAGGTTTGTTCAACGTAGTCCAGTTCGCTTGAGCATCCTGCGTCTTTCCAAAGGACGTCGTCTATATTCTTGAATGTCTGTTCAAACAATGTATTTCTCCGCCATCTGCTGTTTCCTAAATCTGTTTACCGCAAATCCATTCTCCGTAGTGCCTACTTCCCTAAGGGACTGCGCAGGCTGGAACTACGAAGGACGAATAATTTCAAGCTACGCCAGAGGCGTATAAAAATGTTAATACTTAAGGCCAACAAACACAATTAGATTTTACCCGCCTTCGCAGAAAACCACGCCCGTCCTCCTCAGTAGTAGGAATATTGCTACGAATGATGGAAATTCGACAAGGGTAACCCTCCATAGCCTTGGCGACAGAGGTTGCTGAAAGACTATAGATTGTCTGGCGTATCATTTCCCAAGGCTAAGGCCCGACCTCAGCCGTGCTTTACTTCCGAGCAATCAGACTCTTCAATGCCAGGCGAGCAGCAATCAGACTCTGCGCCTGAGGGCAATTTGAGGGCAATGGGACAGTCAAAAATCGAGAAAACTCTGCAAGTCCCTGAGATTCTCAAGAGCTTATAACAACCCTATCACAAGTAACGGAGAGGGCGGGATTCGAACCCGCGGTGGGAGTTTTTACCCCCACGACGGTTTAGCAAACCGTTGCCTTCAGCCGCTCGGCCACCTCTCCAAGTCTTTATTCTTATAAATCCCTACGCAATTTACATCCGATGGGACCAAATTGCAAGAAAATTAAGGGTAAGCTTTTCTATCTTGGTTCTAATGCGGGATCGACCATTGTTCTTTCCATTTTTCGTATTGTTCAGCTACGCTTTTGCCCCAGTCACCATACCAAGCATAATTCTTGCGTCGCTCAGCCTCGATCTCGGCCATTGTATATTTCTTTACGCCGTCACGTCCTGCAAATATCGGCTGGTTGCTGCCAATCTCGTAAAACCGCGCCCACAGAGGCGGCGCATTCGGGTCTTCGACGATGACCCTGTCACCGCCAATCCCTCTTATTTGCCGAATGCCGGTGAGCTTGGCCGATTCAAACCATTCTACACCGGCTTTAACAGCCTCAATTATCTGTGGGCTTGGATTATCGAGGCTCATTAGTAATAGTAAAATGCCGGCACTTTCTTTTCCACTCAGAGATACTAATTCATACGCCCGTCCGGGCCTCGGACTATAGTCCACTTCGTCATGTTGCGCACACCAAACGATCAATTTCCCGTTGACCCCGTTAGAGAATTTTTCTTGGAGGTTGGAATCTTTTAAGTTGGTGTCTCTAACGGGGTTGATGCGGATTTGGCACTTTAGAATACACTCGATACCATTGTTGAAGCTTTCTTTGACCGTCCTGCGTCGTTGGGCATCGACAAACTCGTATTCAGCCGAGCCCTCGACTCTGCTCGGGGCAGACTTAGCAACGTCGTGCAGTAGATGCATTAACCGCACCATCGTCTCATCGTTAAAGGTAATGTGCCGAGAATAATCCTTAGCGGGTGGATAGTACTGCGGCCAACCGCCTGTCGGATACTGCGCTTCGAGGATATGATCGAGGCCCTTAAGAAACGCCTGCTCGTAACGCTTGTCACCTGTTGTGCGAAATGCCCGTGCCAGGAAGCGCAGCTCTCCGGTGGTCGCACCATTGTCAAAAGTACCCTCAATCTTATTCGGATCACCTGTGTACGGCTTTTGCTTGGTATTGACGTTCTTGGGCCAGCTACCCTGTGGAGACTGCCATGTCAGGATGTTGTCTGCAATTTGCCGATATTCGGCGCTACGGTACCAATCATCCGGCTTTTCGCTGTGCCGTAAGGTCGCTGGGATGGCTGGCGCCACATCTTGACGATGATCGGCCCGGCAAGACTCCGCAAGCAGACCAGCCAACAGTAACAATCCACAAAAAATTGTGGTTTTGAACCTCCCAATAAACCCGTCACCTCGGCCTTGCTCGGGACGGGCCTGAGCAGGGTCGAAGGATTGGGGGGCTAAATATTCAGAATTCTGGTCAGCGCAGAAATCCTTACGCACCGTTTTCCTCCTTTTGCCTGTCACTTGCCGCATTTATTGTTCCTATTTGGTCGTCGGTGGTGCTTTTCTCGCGACCTGTCGAATATCTCCCATAGATGGATCATACGGACGCAGACAAAAGCTGTATGAATATTTTCGGTGAGCTGGTAGCGTGAACTCCCGATGTATACGGGCTCCCCAACTGTTGTCCCCGCCCACTCCCATCTGACGATAATCGAGGTTTAGATACACTTCATCACGATGCTGTATTTCAAAGAGATGTTCTGGACCGGCATTATCCTCACTGGTGAGGTCTTCAGCGCTGTAGTGCAAGGCACAAGCACTAAGATGGGGCATGCCTATTGCCAATAAGCCATAACCTTTTTCATTTGTAAGACAAACCCAGCGAACATCTACTTTATTGCCGGTCTCCTGCAACTGAGAATAATAAAAGAGCTGGTCATCGACCTTTCCCTCATAGAGGTCGATACGCGCATCGCAGCGGTCCCAGTAGGTTTCCTGCGGTCCACGTCCGAACCAGCGGATTGTCTCGAATCCCTGGGGTAGAGCCATCTGCATTCCGAACTTCGGTATTTCGGGCAGCTTATCGCCTTTAGCCTGACCTGATGCATTAACGACGACTGTTCCGTCACCGTATACCCGATAATCCAACTTGTAGTCACCCTGCACCGCCTCAATACGCGAGACCACCGTGATTAGCACCTCTTGTGGCGAGAGTTGTTTTGCATCAACGCTTTGCAGTTTCCAACTTTGCATAGCGGTTCTCCAGACAGCGCATCGGCTCGGCATATGATTGCCGCGGTCGTTGTCAATCGGTGCACGCCAAAAATAAGGGGTTAATGGCTTTTGTACCAATTCTCTGTGCTTATAACGCATTGAGTTGAGAAAGCCGGTTTTTTTATCGATAACAACTGAGAAATCATTTCCTTCAACATGTATCGCTTTGTTCTTCTCGTACAGCTTAAGCGGCGACATTTGATCCGCGTCTGCAATGGCAGCCGGTGCTGTGACCGGCAGCAAGAATTGCTCCCAGGCCACCTCGTGACCAGCCGGTGCCCATGTCTGTTCATCCTTCAGCACAAAGCTCAAATCTAGGAAATACTTAACACCCGGCTCAGGAGAAACCTGCTTAACCGACACGGTTAATTGCTTGGTCTGGCCGGGTTTTATATCCAGCTCATTCAAGGTTCCGGTCTCAATTACTTTATCATCGGCACTTATGGTCCATGTTCCCTTCACAATGTCGCTTAATGTCGTGAAGAAATAGCCGTTTTTAATTTGGATTTGATTCTTGGCCGGATCAAATGACGTGACTTGGATATTTTGGTATATTTTCTTCATTTCAGCTAAGCCTGGGTGAGGTGTTCGGTCTGCTGAAACGAGGCCGTTGCAGCAGAAATTGTCGTCGGAAGGAGTGCCTTGCGGGCCGAAGTCGCCGCCATAGGCCCAGAACCATTTATTACCTGGTTTTACGAGCATAAACCTTTCCAAAGGCAGTTTATGATCGGCAGGGACAGGCTGGCGAAAAGCCTGGTCAACCCAGTCCCATACAAAGCCGCCCTGCAGGTAAGGTTTGTTGTAAATCTGGCTCCAGTAGCTCCAGACATCACCGTTGCTGTTACCCATAGCATGGGTGTATTCAATTAAAATGAAAGGGCGATACCGAGGTTTTGAAGAATATACATTCAATACACTGGGGTGACTATACATGGGACAGACAATATCGGTATTGGGACGCCGCCTGGCTTCGCAGGAGGTAACCAACCGACTGGGGTCACGCTGATGCATCCAGGAGGAGGTTGCATGCAGGTTGCAGCCCCAGCCATTCTCATTGCCAACCGACCATATGATAATCGAAGCGTGGTTTTTGTCGCGCTCCACCATGCGGATGGTTCTGTCTATATAAGCCGGCTGCCAGTTTGGGTCGTTGGTGAGCCGCTGATAGCCATGGCACTCTATATTGGCTTCGTCGATAAGGTATATTCCATAGCGGTCGCACATATCATACCAGGCTGGCGTATTCGGATAATGGCAGGTACGCACTGCGTTAATGTTGTTTTGTTTCATTATGATGATGTCCTGGATCATATCCTCCGGCTTTACGTAATGTCCTCTGGTGGGATGATGTTCATGTCTGTTGGTGCCTTTTATAAAAATTCTTTGGCCGTTAACTAACAGATTTCCATCTTTCAGTTCCACCTTGCGGAAACCAACATTGACTGGAATCACCTCCACAACATTTCCGTTCGCATCCGTCAATGTCAGTATCAAGCGATATAGATAAGGCTTTTCAGCCGACCATAAATGAATATCTTGGCCAGTTTGGCCGGAGTCCATCACAGGCGGACGACCGCGACGATTACGGCCTTGACCACGCACATTACCAACGGTACCGGAAAGAGCATGTTTGGTTTCTTGAGCAGCAGGTAAGCTGCAGGACGCCGAAAGTGTAGATATGACGTGGTTTCCCTCTGCATCCAGCAAGTTAGCTGTGACAGTTACGTCTTGTGCCTGTTGTGTCATATTCTGGACAGCCAAATCGATTAACAGTGTTCCGCCGCTGTGTCTCTCATCAAGCGCGGTTGTGACCTGAAAGTCACGGATATGGATTTGATTCGTTGACCAGATATAAACGTCACGATAGATACCACTGAGACGCCAGAAATCCTGGTCTTCCAGCCAGGAGCCGTCGTTCCAGCGAAAGACCTGTACAGCAATCTGGTTTGTGCCCGGCTTGACAAAATCGGTAATGTCAAATTCAGCAACGGTACGGCTGTCTTTACTCATACCGACGCTCTGGCCGTTAATCCACAGGTAGAAAAAGGAATTGACGCCGTCAAAAGCGATGTATATCCGTCGGCCGTCCCAGTCCTTTGGCACCTCAAAGGTTCGGCGGTATGAGCCGACATGGTTGTTGAAGTTGGGAATGAACGGCGGCTGTGGCCTTTCGCCCTCTTTGATGAATGGATATTTGACGTTTGTATAGATTGGCACTCCATAGCCCTGCATTTCGATATTCGACGGGACGGGGATCGTTTTCCATTTGGAGTCATCGAAGTCTGTCTTGAAAAAGTCAGTTGGTCTTTCTCCTTTGCTGGGTGACCATAGAAACTTCCAATCACCGTTCAGCGAGCGGAACCACGGAGACTTCGAGCGGTCCTCGAGTGTAGCTATCGCCTCAGCACGCTTAGCAGCTTCCACGTCGGGATAGATCATCATCGTTGCGTGTGGTGCCAGACGATTCCTGCCAATAAGCTTAGGATTCTGCCAGTCAGGACGAAATTCATTCGGCTCGGCAGCAATGACAGCCGAAACAAGGATAATTCCCAGCATACTATGTGTAAAAAACCGGATAATTTCTTGCTCAACATTCATAATGTTACTCCTTAAACATACAGTACATTGTTGAATTATATTTTTATTTGGGCCTAATTTGCCGATGGCCATTTTATCTTTATTTATCATTTTTTCAATATCCAAATGTTCTTTCGGATGACACGACAAGTTTTCCACTAATCTGCGGTGGATAGAAATAACCCACAGATTGCATCACCACGTTCGTGCGGTATCAGATTGATTGAACATCGAAAATCCGGCATACTTTTTATTAGCGACCATCCCATTGCAATGTTTCACCCTTTTTTAGGTTTGCTTCGCGTATCACATCTCCGTATCGCAGTCGGCAATGATTATCTAACAGCGAACGCACCGTGGCGGAAGTGAGTTTGCCGTCCTTCCACTCGATGTCCACCTCGAATCCGCCGCGGGCGCGAAGACCCAAAACCCTTCCGTTTGGCCAGGCCTTAGGTAGCGCCGGCAGCAGCTTAATTTCGCCGGTTCGACTCTGCAGCAGCATTTCTGCAATGCCGGCAGTACCGCCGAAGTTGCCGTCTATCTGGAAAGGCGGATGAGCATCGAACATATTCGGATACGTACGTTCGGGACGCAATAACATAGTGAGAATCTTATAAGCATGCTCGGCATCCTGCAAACACGCCCAGAGATTCAGCCGCCAGCCGATGCCCCAGCCTGTAGCTTCGTCACCGCGAATTTCAAGCGATTTTCGTGCCGCCGCGGCAAGGTCCGGCGTGTCATATACATTTATTTGATCACTGGGATATAGGCCATAGAGATGTGAGACGTGGCGGTGATGAATGTCACGAGCCTCCATGTCCCAATCTTCAAGCCACTCCTGAAGATAGCCACCTTGGCCGATTTGATTAGGTGCCAGCCTGGATATTGTAGCAGCCAACTCCTCGCTAAATTTCCTATCGATATCGAGGATTTCTGCCGCGCGGATACAATTAGTAAACAGGTCTCGCAATATCTGCATGTCCATAGTTGGTCCTGCGCAGATGCTCACTCGGTGCTTGTGCTGATTCTCCGGCGACAGCGACGGACAGGTAACGAGCCACTTGTGGATGGGTTCTTCGACGAGGGTATCGAGGAAGAACTGAGCCGATCCCTTCATAACCGGATAAGCCTTTGCCAAGAACTGCTTATCTCTACTATAATCATAATGGTCCCAGAGATGTTTGCAAAGCCATGCTCCACCCATCGGCCAAAAGCCCCATGTGGGTCCGTCAATTGGCGCCGAAGCACGCCAGATATCCGTATTGTGATGGCATACCCAGCCACCTGCACTCCATTGAACCTTTGCAGTGCGAGCACCGGTCTCGGTTAGTTCCATTACCATCGCGATAAGTGGCTCGGCACACTCAGCGAGGTTTGTCGGCTCGGCGGGCCAGTAATTCATCTCGGTGTTAATGTTAATTGTATACTTACTGCTCCACGGCGGATTCGTGCTCTCGTTCCAGATGCCCTGCAGGTTTGCCGGCTGTGTACCAGGCCGCGAACTACAGATAAGCAAGTACCGTCCGAACTGAAAATAAAGTACAGCAAGCTGTGGATCGTTGGTCTTTTCGGGATCGCGGATGCGCTCATCGGTGGGAAGCTTTGCCATATCGGTAGGGATACCGCTCCGTGGGAATCCAGTGCCGAGTTCCAGCGTAACTCGGCGGAACAGCCGTTGATGCTCAGCAACATGCTCTTTACACAAATCCTCATAAGATTTTTTTCTCGCACCTGCTATATGGCCTTTCACCAGTGCTTCCGGATCACCGCTGATATCTTTGAAACTTTTATAGCTCGTGGCCGCAGCGACAAGCAGCGTTGCAGAATCCGCGCCGGCAACAGAAATCTTGTCTTCTTGCATATTGGTTTCGCCGCCGGAGGCTAAAACTCGCACGCGAGCTTGGAATTCCAATACTCCTTTGATGCCTTGAGCCGAGCCGTTGACGCCACGCATCACAAGTGTATCAGGCGCTTCAGTTTCAACAGTTGCTTTCTGCGGGGTCTTCATGGCTGTGGTAAATGTAATCTGCCCCTGCTTATCAGCACTGAGGCGAACAACAATAACCTGATCCACTGGGCTTGAAAAGATTTCGCGAGTGAACTTTACGCCGTTGGCGGAGTAGGTAACTGAAGCAATAGCAGTATCAAGATTAAGGTCTCGGCAGTAGTTCATCGCCTTTTCGACATCCGGAAATGTCAGAAGCAAATCACCGACCGGCTGATACTGCATCTGACTCAAGGGTTTGGCCATCATTTTCTGGCCGATGAGATTGTGCGCTTCCTGGTATTTACCCTCGAAGATCAAGCGACGCGCTTCCGGCAGAGTCTCAAACGCCTCTGGATTGGCGGGGTCATACGGCCCACCGGCCCAGAGCGTGTCCTCGTTAAGCTGGATGCGCTCATTTACAATGCCACCGAAGACCATTGCCCCGAGCCTGCCGTTACCGATGGCCAGTGCTTCGACCCACCGCTTTGCCGGTCGGCGATACCAGAGACACAGCGGCTCGACTGGTGGCGGGGCCTTTCCGATGAACTCGCCGTGGAAATCAGTATCTACGCTGGTACTTCCGGCCTTTGTAACTGTTGCAAAATAGGCCTCATACATCATCAATAGAACCACAATTAAGCCGACAAATGCAATAAGTCTTCTGATTGATTGCATTTTAACCTCACACATAAAAAAGCGGGTAGGGTGTGCAATGTCCACCATTTTTTAGCTGTGTGCGGCACAGCCTACGTCTATTTTCCGTGAAGGTCGTGGCGAGAACGTACCACCTGAAAGGTCTCATCGACATCTTCCACCTCATAAATCTTCGCGCGTGATAACGGCCAGCGAAAAGGCTGATGCAATACAAGCATTAGTTGGCCGTTAAAAGTCTTAAAGAGCATACCGTGGCCGCTGTCACCATAGACCAACGGCTCAAGATGCTTCCATGGGCCCGTAAGCTTCGGATGATCACTTTTGCTTACGCTGCAGGATAAACGGATCATGTACCGGCAGCTCGGCAAGCTTTCTGTCTTTAGCGGATTGCGGATTAATCAGTTCTATCGGTACCATCGTCACAGGACCAATCAAACCCGAGTCTCTCGGAGGCCAATGTGACGCATTGAATAAACCATCCGGCCCTCTGTTGTCCTTTCTTCTCGCAGGGAAATTAATATTATAAAACTTTTTCCAATTTACATTACGCCTATCCAAATCAGCAATACGATTTGCCATCAGGTTCGATACCTTCACCTCAAGAACATTCTTGTCGCCGAGCTGATCTTTTAGAATTAAAATACGATATGGAGGACCAATCAGTGTTCCTAATTCCTTTCCATTAAGAGTAACAACAGCACTCTCGCACACCCTGCCTAAGTCGAGCAACCAGGCATCTGGAAATTCTAAATTCTGAATTCTGAATTCTAAATTTATCGTGTATTTTGCCGTGCCGGAAAAAATCTTTACTGCTTCACCGCCAAAGTTTGTCCAAGATTCTAACTGCTGTTTCTCTAAATCGGGCGGCAGTTCCGGCCCGCCTTCAACGAAGCGCACGGTCCATGTACCTTTGATTTGCTGAGGTTCGCCTGTTGTTTTCACATAGTTATATAGTGCCCCATTAACCATTTCTTCAAACGTCTTTAAAATACAAGACTCGTCGGGTGCGAGCTGCAAATAAACTTCATTCATATCATCCTCGGATTTCCGAAATGCTGCTATTCCTTTCTGGTCAGATATAGGATCAAAAATCACAATTGATTTTGCATTTGCTTGTAGCGGAATCCAGCCGTCCACCGGCTCTTGGCCCCGATTGACGATAAAATAATAGTGGCCGCTCTCATATCTTCGACGGACAAACTGTAGTCCCTGCTCGGCCATAGGCTCTCGTTTGACCGATGCAAGAAATAGCAATTGCTCCAGATTATCGCCTAATAAAAATCTGCCGGCTCCAATCTTAGCGCTTTGAATATCTAAATTATCAACCTTTGCAAAGCTGAGCTGTGCGAGGGCTTGCTGGAAATCTCTTCGGCGTTCATTGAGATTGCCCCAGCCGGGCACATCGGAAGGCAAGCTATTTTGCACAATGATGGTAGCTCCCTTTCTTGCCATGTCTAATAGGCTCTGGAATGTTCTCAAAGGCATGAATCGACATTCCGGCACGATCACTGTCTTGTACGTAACACCTCCAGGAGACAAAATTCTGACTTCTGAATTCTGACTTCTGAATTCTGTCTCAGCAAGCTGCTTGTCAGAGATGTAGTCAAAGGTATAACCGGCTTGCAGCATCTTTTGTCCATCGTCTTGAACCGTCTCATCGGCGCTGGCGCTAAAATGCTGCAAGAGACTTCTGCCGGGTTGGGACCACGAATCGTAAATCGGGTAATAGAGAAGAATGTCATTATCCGGCTGACCAGCCTGAAGGAACGACTGGCAGCGAGTAACGTATTTGTTTAAAGCCGAGAAATCGTTCCGGAAAGAATTAGTTGGGCCGAAATGCACGGACGCATAAAAAAGCCAGCCGGGCCAGTCCTCATCCGGTGGCGAAAAGGTTGTGCCGTGGTAAAATACGTGATTTATACCTCCCAGGAAAAATCTGTCCAGCGCAACCTTCACCTCTCCGAGTGACGCGCAGAAATGCTCATCCAGCCAAGTAGCCGACTCCGATGAGGCAAGTTTTTTACCCATGACGTGCGCAGCGGAAGAAGCGAGCTTAAATCCGAGTATATCCGAGCCTTCGGTTTCAGGTATGCCGCTTGCTGCGTAAAGATCGAGAAGATTGGCGGGAGAGCCGTGAGCCTGGTTTCGGGTTGTTGCGCCCTTGCCCTTTGCCCACTGGTTCCACGGAATTGTAAACTTATCAAGAAGCAAATCAGAAATTGTTTCTCGATAGTCACAAAGAACACGAGCCTTCTTTTCGTCGGTATCGTTTCCAAATAATGCCGGCAGATGTTCTCGTAGGTCATAACCGCGACGCTTTTGAAATTCATCAAAAAATTCAGGAGTCCAATTCGATTCACCCGAAGCATCATCGACCTCGTAAGAGTCGTTAAAATATGCGCGCAGTAAGCTAACATCACGGCTGGCATAAGCCTCATCAAATTCTATCAGATACTTTTTTAGCGCATCTTCGGAGAAATGATCGATGACATTTCCTTCACCGCCCGGCCCGGCCCGCTCAACCATCTTTCCGTGCCAACCCTGAAAGACGGCATACAACGTCCAATTTCCGTCCGGCGCCGCCCAATCCAGAATTCCATTTTCATCTACTTTATTCGTTAGCTCAAGTGTTTGTCCCTCATCCGAGTAAGCCATCAACACCTGCAGAGGCAGTGGCTTTTCGAAGCGAACTTGTTCCAGAGCAAGGGCTTGCAGATTCTCATTAGCGCTGATAGGCTCGACCAGCTCTGAGATATCAAGGCGATGTCCAATTGCCCGCACCATGGGTTCTTGTACAAAGATGATAGGCTCATTAAGGCTCTCGCCGCCTTGTAAGGTATAAATCTTATGTACTACATTTTTGCACGCCGTCTCTGGCCCTACCCACGGTCCGCCGAAGGGCCAGCCGTTACCGGTAGCCATGTCGATGCCCATATCGAGCCTGTCGGCTTCTCTTAAGGTAAAGTCCAGCATCTCCACCCACGCTGGTGACAGATAGCTAATGAATCGATCCTCATAACCCTTGACGCCGTAAATGGGCGTGATTTCCAATCCTCCAAGACCGGCTTTTGCATATTTTTCCATCTCTGTTGTAATGTCCTTTTCATTAACGATACTGCCCATCCACCACCAACGCGACCACGGTTTGGTCTGTCTTGTGACCTTCGGCCACGACTCGACTGGGCTCTCCGAAGTCTCAGGACTTGCCCAGCAACCACTACAGGCGACAAACAGATTAAGAAGAAGTAATAGTGTT
>Ga0307433_1000181_pt1 | contig 57847 bp, 53 predicted proteins | sample SalMarWE160210MG_FD_202166 | JGI IMG/M metagenome (GOLD analysis project Ga0307433, IMG submission 202166) | Salt marsh sediment microbial communities from the Plum Island Ecosystem LTER, Massachusetts, United States - WE1603-210 | ecosystem: Environmental > Aquatic > Marine > Intertidal zone >...
GATAGAATTAGAAAAATAGTATGGCATTGGAGAAATGGTAGCTTAGTAAAACCGCTAAATGTTGGCATTGGAATATGGAACGAATTGATTATAAATATTTATGGTGAGTAACTTAATTCACTCAATCTTAAATATTATGAGTAGGTAATGTATTTCATTTATAAGATTAACTCATTATAATAATTTAAATTAAGCACATAACAATCAAAATCAACCTGACGCAAACAGCTTTGTATAAAATTGACAGTTGGTAGTTTTCATTATGTTTAGTGGTTAATTGACGATCGCTGTTCTTAATGTTTGCACAGGTTATTTTGGGTGTTAGGCCATAAGACGGATATTCATTTACAAAGGAATTGGAAGTAAAATGAGTTATGGTTTCTTAAGAGTAAAGGATAGAGATTTTTGCCTTGATGAAGAGAAAATAGTCTTACGTGGCTATGGTATTGGAAATTGGTTAAATCTTGAACATTTTATGATCGGTATTCCTGGTACAGATTCACAAATCCGCACTGCAATTGCCAACGCATACGGAAAAAAGAAAGCCAATAGATTTTGGCAATTTTTTCATGAATCAATGATTAATAAAGACGATTTTAAATTTCTAAAAAGCCTTGGAATCAATACTATCAGGATACCATTTAATTATAGACTTTTTGAAAATGACCAAAAACCCTACTCGTGTATGGAAGAAGGATTTAAAGAAATTGATCGAATATTACGATTATGCGAACAATATGAAATTTATGCTATTTTAGACCTTCATGCGGCTGCAGGTGGACAAAATCCTGATTGGCACTCTGATAATGCTATAGGAGAAAGTCTATTTTGGGAATACGCCGATTTTCGTAAGCGAACTATATCTCTGTGGAAATATATAGCGAAACGCTATGCATCTAATAGATGGATAGCGGCTTATGATTTATTAAACGAACCAGTTGTAATGATTAAAGATAGAAATATCATAAATCAATTTTTTATAGACCTCATTAGTGAGATTCGTACCGTTGATCGAAATCATCTACTATTTGTTGAAGGTGATATGTACGCTACTCAATTTGAAATGATTGAACCCTTTGAAGATCCAAATGTAGCATGCAGTTTCCATTTTTATCCGTTTTTACACCAACATTTGTCTTCAAGGAGAAATCTAAAAGAAAGAATAGAAGAAGCACTTTTTAAAAATGTTTCTTTAAAGGATATATTCGAAAGGCTAAAGCGTCCCGTATGGTGCGGAGAAACAGGTGCTTTGTATAATCATGGCAACAGGACTCAGCATGTAAGTATGCTCAGGAATGTTCTTGAAATTTACGAACAATATGGAATATCATGGTCCATCTGGACTTACAAAGATGCGTGCAGTATGGGGACAGTTCATCCAAAAGAAAACTCAGAATGGATGGATTTCTCAAGATTAACAAAACAAAAATGGAATTTTTGGGAAGAATTTAGACTGCGAGATAAGTATGCTGAGGAAATTATTAAAAAATACTCAACAGATGTTCCAGAGCTTGAAAAAATGAAAATAGGTTTTCGTATTTTAGCTAATTATCAACTCGTTTTAAAAGAAGCTTATGGAAAAATATTCCAGGATATTCCATTCGAGTCGTTTTTGAGCTATTTAAATTCATTTAATTATAATAATTGTGAAATTTGGGAAGCAATAATCAATTTAGTAATGAATCATACAAAATCGAAAAGATGAAGAAATATTGGTTGTAGAATATTAACTATTAAATTTATTGCTATGATCTTTTTAGCGTACAAAAGGGCTAACAATTGCATCCATCTGACGGAAGGGCAGTACTTGGAATTAGTCAAGGCTGAGTGCATTTCTCAAAATTTATTTAAAATTTCATGTTTAGTGGTTCTAAGCCCTTCCGCCGCTAATGCATATTGTTAGCGCTATAAATTTCATTAAATTGCTTGTATGAAACAGTGAATTTGCCATGTCTAAACAGCCATAAAAATTAAACGAGAAGATACTATCGCTACCGTTTATTGGTTTTATATACACAGTACTAAAAAAACTGTATTTTGAAAGCAGGATAATATATGATTCATCATTTAATTAAAAGAGCTTATATATTTCTATTTTTTGTTCTTTGCATCTTAATTAATGGATGTAGTAGACCGCTGGATTTATACGGCAATTGAAAGAACTGATTATAAATCTCTTAGCCTGGATTATTCATTATAATTCATTAAGGAATCCAGATAGCCTGAATGGTGGACATTTCAGAATTCGAGCTTAAAACTGAGTTTTAAAAACACATATAGCTTAGCTATATGAAAATATGTACCTTAAGTCTAATTCAGACTAAATCCATGAATAATTCAGGTTAGAAAGCTCTTGAAAAAAAGTAGATCCAAATTTAAAAAACGAGAAAGGATAAACACCGCTTCATTATGCAATAGTTCAGAATGACACTATTGCTTTGCAAATACTTCTTGATTATAATGCTGATTCTAATGCCAAATCTGAAAATGATTCAATATAATAGAAAGGACTAAAAATGATTACTGAAGAAAAACTCCGAAAACTTCCCGACTGGATAAAAAGAACAACACGATTCTTAACTAAAACAAAATTACCGGGAAAAATAGTGTATGTCTTTATCTCTTTACTTGCTACCCTTTGGTTTTTATTTCGGGTAATTCCAAAACCTTCAAGGGCTTTGTATCCATGCATGCAGGTGGCAGCACCCATTATGTCGAGTTTCGTCATTTGGATTCTGGCCTTGACAGGTGCAACTTTTGCATTTAAAAAAGCAAAACACAAACTATTTAAAGCCAAATACCTTGCTGCCGGTTTGTTTCTAATTTTAGGAATTGGGGCTTCATCGGTATTTATGGTAAAATCGGTCAAAGAGTCAAGTGCCAATAATCTTAAAATCTGGTACAAGCCAAATATCCCACTTGGAGTTGCCAAAGGAAATTTTCCCGGAAGGGTAGCCTGGGGACATAACCCCAAAATTGCATCATGGGATGGTGTTACCGGATTTTGGTGGGATGATAAATTCAACAACCAAAAAGAAACGGATAAACTATTCACGCAGACCCTTTTCAGCTTGACAAATAAACAAACTAAAAAAGAAGCCTGGGAGGTGTTATTCACCTATTACAACCACACAAAACGAAATCGAAATCAAGCTTATCGACCCGGCGAAAAAATAGCCATTAAAATAAACCAGAACAATACTGATGCCCACGAAAACAACAATAGAATTAATGCAAACCCACAACTAATCCTTTCATTGTTGAGCAGCTTGATAAAAGAAGGAGGTGTTCCTCAGGAGAATATTACGGTAACCGATCCAAGCCGGTTCATTACCGACAATATATTCGATAAATGCCATGCTGTTTTTCCAAATGTGCATTTTGTTGATCACAATGGTGGAGACGGACGTGAAAAGGCAACTTTTGTAAAAAATGCCATTCCTTATTCCGTTGATAATGGAGATGTAGTCAGAGGTATTGCTAAATGTATGGTAGATGCTACCTACAATATTAATATGGCATTGATGAAAGGGCACGTAACCCAGGGAGTAACGCTTTGTGCAAAAAACCTTTTCGGATGCACAAGTATTGAAACCGATTGGCGTAAAAATGCGCACAGTAGCGGATTTAGTCAAAAACAAGATGGGTCACGTACCTATTCTGTTTATCCCGATTATATGGGCCATAAGGACTTAGGAGCAAAAACCTTCCTTTTTCTAATTGATGGAATTTACAGTCATAAATTTGTTGATGGGATTCCTGAATTCAAATGGGCATTAGCTCCCTTCAACAATCGGTGGCCGGGTAGTTTATTCACTTCTCAGGATGGAGTTGCCATTGAATCTGTAGTTCTTGACTTTGCATTGTCTGAATGGCCCGATGCGCCCGACATGATGTATAGTGATTATTACCTGGAAGAAATGGCGCTGCCCGAAAATCCTTCATCGGGAACAGTTTACGATCCGGAACGAGATGGTACTACCTTAAAAAGTCTTGGCGTTACTGAACATTGGAACAATGCAACAGACAAACAATACAGCCGAAATATGAATATCGGTGAAGGTATTGAATTAGTGTATTCTTTAATCAGCAAATAATCTTTTTCAATACTAAACGAATATACTAACATAGTACGGCAACGAAAATCACAGAATCAGAAAATGCAACACTAAGATTTACAAGTATGTTTCTCTTGGTTATGTTGTTTTTGTTTTCCGGCTTACTTCTGACAATGGGCCAAGCCAATGCTCAGGTGAGGCAGGTGATAGTTTCGAACGGAGAACAAGCGATCAAAGGTACCGGTTGGACAAACCCGACCACTAATACGATTAAACCACAAACAAATGAGACCGAATGAGCTAACCATTCAGTTCAGCGTGACGGCGTACCGCCGCCGCTGACTTCAACCGGTAGCTACTATAAGTAAGAGGGAGAAATAAATATCATGAGAATAAAAAAATTATTAGTAATAATTGGATTAATATTACTTTTCCTTTCTTCTTGCTCAATTCTTCATATTCTACCAAGCAGTAAAATTCGGGATATAGAATTTGATGTAAATGAAATTGAATTAAAAAAATTTGATTTTGTATTTTCTGACTATAAAACAAACATTTATTTAGATTCTCTACGAAAAGAATTTAAACTTGATTCATTAGTAATAAATATTGATAAAGATTTACAAAAAGCGCTAGTTTTGTTGAATTGGACTAATAAAAGGTGGGAACACAGTGGAAATAATACGCCTAAAGAATCAGATGCAATATCAATCCTTAAAGAAGCTGAAACAGGGAAGAAGTTCAGATGTGTCGAATATGCAATTGTTTTATCATCTGCTTTAAAGTCAATTGGTATACCTGCAAGAACTCTTGGATTAAAAACCAAAGATGTTGATAAGACGAGATATGGAGCAGGACACGTAGTAACAGAGGCATACTTGACTGATTTTAACAAATGGATATTTTTAGATGGTCAAATGAATTATGCACCTTTTTTAACAATAAACCATTAAATGGTGTAGAATTCCAAAATGCAATAATTAACAATAGAGAACAATTAGAGTTAAGAGATTTAAATAAAAAAGCTGATAAAGAACAAGTTGAAGACTATATAAAATGGGTTGGCAAATATTTATTTTACTTTGATACAAGTTTTGACAACAGAGAAGGGGAAATAAATGAAATAATTAAATATAAAGGAAAATCAAAATTAATGCTGATCCCGATTGGTGCAAAAACCCCTATGGTATTTCAAAGAAAGCATAAAATGGATTACTTATTTTATACTCATAATTTGAAAGATTTTTATAAGGCACCTAAAATAATACAGTAGCTAACGAATCTGCTTCGCACCTGACGCCATATAAATAAAATAACGATATCCGAAAATCTTTAATTCGGCGTCAGTGTGCAAGCAGGGGTTGAAACAATTGCGTGGAGGTAACAGCTTGAGCTGTTCGATGATTTTGGAGATGTTCGATTTTTTTGAGCGACTTTTGTTCAAGTGAAAGAACTCGCTTAGTAAATCGGCGTATCTCACGCTTGGCCGTTAGCGTCTATAATAGCATTGTGAAAAAGTTGTTGATTTTATCTATCGAAATATTTAATGTATTACAGTTGATATATCAATAGGAGTAAAGTAATGCAAACAGTAAAAATATCACCAAAATATCAGGTAGTAATTCCAAAAGAAGTCAGGAAATCACTTAATCTAAAACCGGGGCAAGATATACAAATTTTACAGTATAAAGACCGAATAGAGATGATACCGTACAGAAGTATTTCTGAGATGAGGGGATTTCTTAAAGGAATACAAACCGATTTTATAAGAGAAGGTGATAGATTTTGAACTTAGTCGATTCTTCAGGATGGCTTGAATATTTAGCTGATGGTAAAAATGCGGATTCTTTTTCAACGCCCTTACAGGATATTGATAATTTAATTGTACCAACTATATGCGTATACGAAGTATTTAAAGTGGTGCTCAGAGAAAGAGATGAAAATGAGGCCTTACATACTATAGCATTAATGATACAAGGGAACATTATCGATTTGACGTTTAATATTTCTATTCAAGCAGCAAAGTTTAGCCTTGAAAATAAAATTCCAATGGCGGACAGTATTATATATATTACTGGGCAAATCTATAATGCAACAATATGAACACAGGATGATGATTTTAAGAATCTTACAGGAGTAAAATATTTTCCTAAATAATACAAACCTTTTCAGATCATAAAAATTAGTCTAACATCTGCGTAGAGGTAATAGCTTGAGCTGTTCGATGATTTTGGATTTTGGCGGATTTTTTAGGGGATTTGCGTACAATCATAGAGAGTCGCTTTGAAAGTCACCGTACCTCACGCTTGGCCGTTAGCGTCTAAACGTAAAGTTGTCAAAATTATAAAATGGAGGACATATAATAAAAATGGAATATGAAGAATTGGAACCTATCTGTTCAAATTGCACCTATTTTTTCCCTGCGAATATGAAAGAGCAGACAGAATACGGTATATGCCTCTATGATAAAGTATTTGAGCCATATATTGATGAATTAATAGAAAATTATAATTATGATTCATGTCAAGAATTAATAGAAGATAAAAAATTTCTTGGAGATACTGAATCATGTGAGCATTTCGAAGAACCTGAAGAATATGAAATAGATAATAATAGTTATATAGGGAAAGAATTAGAAAACTTAAAGAATACAGGAAAATTAAATGTTGATGCAATTGAAACAGTTTTATTATTAGATGAAATAGAGAAGATTGATTTTAAAACTATTACTGTAGATAAATATGTATCTCAATTAAATAGTTCTGATAAAATTAAGCGCCTTAAATCCATTTCGAGTCTTGGAAGTTTATCTAATTTAGGGAACAAAAAAGCTCTTGCTCAATTGATTAAATATTTTAAAGAGTTGCCATCTCCAAAAACTTTAGATGAAGTTCATTTTAAGATAGATGTTCTCAGACATATTGAATATACAAATATAAAAAATAAATCAATTATTATTCCTCATTTAATTAATGAATTGTATCACATAGAATCAAATAATACTACAAGACAATGGATATCAAAAATTTTAAAATATTTGGAGTACTGTCCGATAGATATAGTTCGTGATCCATTAGAAGAATTGCTAACAGATAGAAAGTTTTCACATAAACTAAAAAATAAAATTAGGAATACAATATTTGCTTGTAATGAAAATCAATTTTAAACTTAAACCATGATAAATAATCAATCAATTAACTGCTGATGAAGGTTGGCGCAGAAGAATTTATAAATTGTGCGTTGAAGAAACAAAAACGCTAACAAATCGCTTGAGGTAAAGCTTAGGGCTGTTACATGATTTCAGGTTTTTTGAACTCCTGCATGTTATTTTTCTTCCTAATGATTTTTGAAAAAACAACGGCGTACCTCAACTTTGCCGTTAGCATACTACACTCTATATAAAAAGCATTGTTTGTTAAAGTATTAATTTGTATCTTTTATGTAGAAACAGAGGAGTAATGTAATGTTAACGAAAATTCAAAAATGGGGTAATAGCCTTGCAATAAGGATCCCCAAATCCTTTGCCAATCAAACTAATATATCGAATGGTTCTTCAGTGGATTTAAATATTAAAAAAGATAGTTTAATAATCACACCCTTTAATAGTGACGAATATAATCTAGATGCGATGATTAAAAGAATAAATAATGAAAATCTTCATGAAGAAATTAGTTTTGGAGATGCAGTTGGGAAGGAACTATTTTAATGAGAAGGGAGTATATACCGGATCGAGGCGATATTGTATGGTTGAATTTTACACCTCATTCAGGACATGAGCAAGCTGGTAAAAGACCTGCATTAGTAATATCCCCTATTCATTATAATCAGAAAGTCGGATTAGCAATATTTTTCCCTATAACAAGTAAAATAAAAGGTTATCCTTTTGAAGTTATACTTCCAGAGGGATTTCCGATACAGGGTGTTATATTATCCGATCAAATAAAGAGTATGGATTGGCAAACGAGAGGTTTAGATTATATTTGTCGAGCTACTGAAGAAGTAGTTAACGAGGTAATTAAGAAATTTATGGTATTGTTAAAGTAATATTAGGAATGCTAACAATTTCATTCACCTGACGGTTAGAGCTGTTGACTTTTTGAGATTTTGGAGACTTTGCATTGCTTAATTTGAAAAACATAGGTGTAATCGAGATCCATCCACTGCAGGTGATGATTGTCGTTAGACGATAATATGTGATTGTACTCTTGATTTTCCAATTTTCATGAGTACTTGACTAACGAGTTAGTTTACCGTAATTTATAAAAAGATTGGAACAATGCTGTTTTTTATATGTAAAAAGTAATGATGAAAAAGAATTTATCTCTATATTTTTTGTTGATTTTTTGTCTGGCTAATGTAAGTTTTGCCCAGACATTTGGTAAAAACAAAGTCCAATATGATGATTTTAAATGGTCATATATACAGACGGAGCATTTTGATATCTATTTTTACGAGGGAGGTAAAGATTTAGCGACTTTTGCTGCTCCGATTGCCGAAGAACAGATTAAGCGTATTACAAGTATTCTTAATTGGAGAATGCGCAAACGTACCTCTCTTCTAGTCTATAATTCACACAGCGATTTCCAGCAAACGAATGTTGTTCTGGATTATTTAGCTGAGGGAACAGGCGGTTTTACCGAGCTTTTTAAGAACCGCGCGGTCGTACCATTCGATGGAAATTACTATGAATTCTGGCATGTAATACGACATGAATTGTTGCATGTCGTCATCAATGATATGATTTATGGTGGAAATATCCAGAGTATCATATCGGGTAGAGTGAAGTTAAGAATTCCATTGTGGATGAATGAAGGATTTGCTGAATATATTTCAATGGGATGGGATACGCATGCTGATTTGATAATGAGGGACGTTGCACTTAACAATGAGATTCCCGACATTAAAAACCTCGACTATTATATGGCTTACAAAGGAGGACAATCAGTATATAGATATATAGCAGATAAATACGGTATTGAAAAGATCGGTGAGATTTGGTTACAGATGAAAAGCCGTGGAAATTTTGAAAAGGGAGTTAAAGCAGCTATCGGAATGGAGACAAAAGAGTTAACAAAAAAATGGCAGCGATGGGTAAGAAATCTTTACTGGCCAGATATAGCAGACCGTGATGGATTAGATGAAATAGCTACGAAACTTACAGACCACGTTGAGTTGAAAAATTATTTCAATACAAGCCCGGCAATTTCTCCAAATGGTGGCACTGTTGCAATAATGTCTGATAGAAAAGGCTATGCCGATATTTATTTAATTTCAGCAACGGATGGAAAAGTAGTGAAAAAAGTGCTTAGTGGGCAAAAAACGCCGGATTTAGAAGAGCTTAAATGGCTTAACCCCAGATTAAGCTGGTCACCGGATGGTGAAAATATTGCATTGGCTGTAAAAAGTGGTAAAACCGATGCCCTCATTATAGTCGATACCAAAACTAAAAAAATAAAAAGATTTACCTTCGAAAATCTTGAAGAAATTTTTTCTGCTGATTGGTCACCTGATGGTAAAAGCATTGCATTTATCGGTTTGCAAAACGACTGCAGCGATATATATCAATATTATTTAAAAGAGGATAAATTAGAGCAATTGACGAGTGATAGATTTTCTGATTTTGAGCCCGCCTGGTCACCTGATGGGGGAAAAATTGTTTTTGCTACTCAAAGGGGAAGTACGGAGAATGAAGAAAATTATACATTGGAAATTTACCTGGAGAAATATAATTACCATCAGACAGATTTGTTTATTTATGATTTGGAAACAAGGAATATAGAGCGTTTGACTGATACTCCCTGGAATGAGAATTGCCCGGTCTGGGCGAATAAGCAGAATACAATATTTTACACATCGGATGCAGAGGGTATCTCTAATCTTTATTCTATTGATCTGGAGAGTGGTGAAAGTACTCCTCTTACTAATGTTCTAACAGGCATTTTTCAACCGAGCTTGTCGAAAGATGATTCACGGCTTATGTTTGCCGGATATGCAAATGGCGGATGGGATATTTATTCTATGAGCAACCCTCTTTCTCTGCCAGAGATTAAAGGCGGAATAAAGCCAACTGTTTTTGCCAGGGAATTAAAAGCAAAATGGGATAACCCGGAGAAATTTGAGGAATTCAGCAAGTCCTCTCCTGAAGATATAAAATCCTCCTACACACATAAAGTTGATGAAGGTCAGTCTTATTCAAATTATATATTTGCTCCCGGTTATGAATACGGAGATTTGGAGAATTCAAGTAGTGAAAAAGACACATCAGTGGCAATATCTGATACTGTAAAGTATAAATCTGATGACGGTAATTATGTTGCCAATCAATATAAAACGAAATTCAGTCTTGATCTGATTGACAGCCAGGCAGGGTACAGCACATTCTGGGGATTTCAAGGTACAACGGTTTTTGCTTTTAGTGATGTTTTAGGCAATCATCGGTTCATATTTGGCACGGAAATGTACGTCGATCTAGAAAATAGTGATTATTATCTTGCTTACCAGTATCTTACCAAGCGTATTAACTATTCTCTGACAGGTTTTCATACCGCAAACTTCTATGCTTTAAATTATGCTTATATTTACCGTCTAAGAAATTATGGAGCCGATATTTCCATTTCCAGGCCGTTTTCAAAATTCTCGCGTTTGGAATTGGGTACTACCTCCTACAATGTTGAGCAGAATTTAATCGATGTGCTTCTCGGGAAAACGGAATATAAAAACAGTATTCATACTATCCTACCCAGAGTTGCATGGGTTTATGATAATACGCTGTGGGGCTATTTTTATCCAATGGATGGCTGCAGATTTCGTCTGGATTATATAATGAGCCCTCAATATGAGAAATCAAGCCTTGATTTTAGAACTATTGAAATGGATCTACGAAGGTATTACAAATTGAACAGAGAATACTCTTTTGGATTACGTCTGTCAGCTGGAATAAGTGAGGGGAAAAATGCCCAGCGGTTTTTCCTTGGCGGCGAGATGAACTGGCTTAACCAGAAATATCGCAGATATCACGATTTTGGAAATGTTAAAGATATATACTTCTCTGAATTTATTACTCCTTTGAGAGGTGCTCGCTACTATGAAAGAGAGGGTACCAGGTTTTTCTTAACAAATTTAGAATTCCGCTATCCGTTTATAAAATATTTAGCTTTGGGCTGGCCGTTACCTTTAATAATGGGCGGTATTCAGGGGGTTACATTCCTTGATATGGGAACAGCATGGTCGAATAACAATCTGCACATGTTTGGTCGTAATGAGTCAAGTAGTTTATATATGGATGATCTTGTTGGAGGTTTTGGTGTCGGAACGCGTATTTTTTTAGGGTATTTCCTTCTTAAAATTGATGTCGCGTGGCGTTTTGATTTGACTTATGTTTCCCGTCCAAAATATTACTTCTCTTTAGGGACTGATTTTTAAATTTTAGCAAGCTCTCACTTTTATTAATTAGTATCTGTCTATGCCGATCGAAGATTCCTTCGGAAAGACATATCTTTGAGATAAACTATGAAACCTTGAGTTAAGTTTGCTTTAGCTGACTTGACTTAAGGTTTCTAACTCTTGAAATGAATCAGCTTAATTCATCCGGCAACTGCCGGATAAGTCAATTTTACATTTATCGAAAAAACTGACATTATAGACAGGCTCTAATTACTCAAGTTCCTGAGTTTAGAAATAATATTTATTGTTATTTGAATAGCCCCCAGCTTTTCAGCCGATAGGCAGATGCCTTTGGCAAGTTGGGGGATTGAAATAAATAAGTTCAATATAAATTTTTCACGCAGGTAGTTGCCTGATTATCCCGGAAAATCAGTGTCCTGGATATAGGATATGTGTGGGACAGAACGTGAAAAATACTGTGGCAGTTAACTATTTCATTATAACCCCAGTTGAAACTGGGGGCTATTCAAATTCATAATTAAAGTTCCGTTACGAGCTCACTCGTAACGGAGAAACATAAACTACTCTGGTATGAGTTAGCTCATAACAGAACTAAAAACTTGAAAGAAATTTTTTCTTTTATATCAACGTGAATTCAACTACTAAGTGCAACTCAAGAAGAGTTTGGAAAAGTGGGCAAGCTGCCTTATCATTTGGCCTGTTTTTCCCACAAAACATGAGGTGCATAAATGAAATTCTACCAGCAGCTTACCCTGGAGCAAAGATACGGAATTTATTCTATGTATAAAACAGGTCATAATCTGACGGAAATTGCAGCCGTAATCGGGGTACACAAATCCACCATCAGTCGTGAGTTACGTCGCAATCAGGGTGGACGAGGTTATCGTTATCAACAAGCTCATCGCAAGGCTATTGATCGCCGAAAAGACAAAGTTTCCCTGCGTATTGATAGACAAACATGGCTAATGATTGAAGCGCTTATTGGTGAAGATTGGTCTCCTGAGCAGATTTCGGGTTGGATGAAACTGGAGATGAATATTTCTGTAAGCCCTGTCTGCGTGCGGACACGCACAGGCAGGCATGAATGGATTTATCATCACATCCTATTTGACAAAGAATCAGGTGGCCATCTGTATCGTCATTTACGTTGCCAGAAAAAGAGAAGGAAGCGGTATGGCTCTAATGACCGACGGGGAGTGATTAGAAACAAGGTAAGTATTGATAAACGCCCGCCTATTGTCGAGACAAGAGAACGGCTGGGCGACTGGGAAGCAGATACCATTATTGGCAAACGGCACCAACAAGCCCTGGTCTCTCTAACAGAAAGAAAATCCCGTTTTTCATTGATCTACAAGGTTGAGCAAAAAACATCCGACCAGGTAACCAAAGCGATTAGCAAACTTTTATTTCCAATAAAACACAATGTCCAAACTGTGACTTCTGATAACGGAAAAGAGTTTGCCGGTCATGAGACTATTGCCAGAACATTAAATGCGGATTTCTATTTTGCTCATCCCTATTCGTCTTTTGAGCGGGGGTTGAACGAAAATACTAATGGGCTTATCCGGCAATACTTCCCGAAAGGCAGAGACTTTACTACCATAACAAATGAAGAGATTATACGAGCTATTAAAAAATTGAATAATCGACCTAGAAAATGTCTTGAATTTAAGACACCTAATCAAGTATTTTTTGGAGGTGCCAATTGTTGCACTTAACACTTGAATCCAGTAAATAGAGATAAAAATCCATTGTCTCATTTCCAATAGAGTATTAGTTTTTACACGATTTTTATTAAGTTTATAATTATAATACTATTGAATAATAAACGACTGTTTAGATATCTACAATTCCTTTTTCTCAGCTTCATTTGGGCTACTACTTATGCCGTAATAAAGATAGGCCTGGAGGGCACCCCACCAATGGTTGGACTCACTCTCAGATACTGGTTTGCTGTTTTTATTCTCTTTGCAATTATTATTTTAACTAAACGGAAGATTAATTTAGATAAGGATTCTATAAAACTCTATCTTTCTGTAGGTTTTTTTAGTATGACTTTAAGTTTCTATTTTACCTATTGGGGAATGAAGTACATACCGAGCAGTCTATCTTCAATATTGTGGGCGACTTTACCATTATTTGTTGGGATATTTGCACATTTTTTAATACGGGAAGAGCGACTAAATTGGATTCGGATTAGTGCAATTGTTGTTGCGATAATAGGAGTAGTCAGAATATTGTCAGATCACAAGATCGTATTTAATTCTCAAATACTTGTTGGAAGTATCATTGTTATATTTAGTGTGGTTATTGGATCTTATCCTAACGTTTATGTAAAATCTAAAAAAAACCCCTATGATCCGTTAGTTCTGACAGCAAATTCGATCCTTATTGGTGCAATCTGTTTTTCTATAAGTGCAACTGTTTTTCATGAATGGTCTGATATGGAATGGAATTTAAAAAATATTGGCTCAGCAGCTTATCTGGGAATGTTTGGTTCAGCAGTTGCATTTGCCATATATTATTCAATGCTAAAACATATATCGGTTATTAAACTCTCTTTTGTTACGTTTATTACTCCAATATTTGCATCTTTAATTGGATGGTTATTTTTAGGTGAAATGATTACTTTGCAGGAAATTTATGGGATGATGCTTATTTTTTTAGGATTGCTAATTTATGATTGGAAAAACTATTATTTGCTTTTGATGAGAAAAAATTAGAAAGAAAAATTTTATTGCATGGTTAATAAAATCAAAACCATTTTTGTCTGCAATGAGTGCGGTGCCGTTCAACCAAAATGGGCAGGTAGGTGTTCTGAGTGCGGTGCATGGAATACAATGGTAGAAGAAAAGGTGCTGAAAAAGTCAAAATCCTCGATAAGACCAGAAAAACGTGAACTTGAACCACTTAAATCAAAAAATGTTCAAAGACAGATACGCTCTACAACTGGCATCGAGGAATTTGATCGGGTGCTTGGGGGTGGATTTGTCAGTGGTTCTGTGGTTTTACTTGCTGGCGAACCAGGAATAGGAAAATCAACCATAATGCTACAGATATTGGATAAATTGAATGGTGAAAAATTTCTCTATTTTTCCGGTGAGGAATCAGAAGAGCAAATCCGGTTAAGAGCAAGCCGACTTTCAATTAATAATCCGAGGATTTTAGTGGCATGCGAAAACAATCTTGAAAATATCCTGTTTCAGATTGACCAGCACAAACCAAGTGCGGTCATTATAGATTCTGTTCAGACTGTATATTCTGATGCTTATGATAATGTGCCTGGAAGCGTAACACAGGTTCGCGAATGTGCTGGCAAACTATTAAGACAGGCTAAGGAGCTGGGTATAATAGTCATTTTTATAGGACACATCACGAAAGAGGGGATGATTGCCGGACCAAAAGTTCTTGAGCATGTCGTTGATACTGTCTTATACCTTGAAGGGGCAAAAAATAATTTTTATAGAATGTTACGCTCAATGAAGAATAGGTTCGGTTCCACCAATGAAGTGGGCATTTTTGAAATGAAGAGGGAAGGTTTAATCCCCGTTAGAAATCCTTCAGAGCTTTTTTTATCAGAGAGGAGAGAACATGTCGCCGGTTCCGCAGTTGCAGTCAGTATGGAAGGAACAAGACCGATTCTGATTGAAGTGCAAGCTCTTGTTACTCATACATCCTATGGTATGCCTCAGCGAACTGCGAACGGTATTGACTATCGAAGGCTTTCTATGTTAATTGCAGTACTTGAAAAAAGAGTTGGTCTGCCATTAGGAACGCAAGACGTTTTTGTAAATCTCGTTGGCGGTCTAAGAATTGATGAGCCTGCTATAGATTCAGGTGTTATAGCCGCAATGGCTTCGAGTTTCAAAGAGATTCCGCTTAAAACCTCATCAGCAATGATAGGCGAGATAGGGTTGGTTGGTGAAGTGCGTTCAGTCCCTTTCATTGAGCAGAGAGTTAAGGAAGCAATAAAACTTGGATACTCCTCGATATATGTTCCAAAAAGCAATGTCAAAATGTTGAAAGAAGTTTCACAGGCGAATGTTGTCGGTGTTGATTCGATTAACCATCTATTCAGTATGATTTTTTAGTTAAACTGCTAATGGATGTCTCAGAGATGCCTATAATATGACTAATAATTAATGAGTTTGCTTAAGAAAGGTTGAAATTTGAGTTGTATTATGCATAATATCAAAAATTTAGAAACTGTTTGCCAAAGGTATCTCTATCCCAACGGGATCTCTTTGAGATGAGAGAAACAGTTATTATAACTGGTAACTTATTATTAACCCCCGACTTTCCCGTTGAGGGATGCCTATGGCAAAGTCGGGGGTTAATCTTAAACAACATTACCTTTTCAACCGTTTCAACGGTTTCATTTTCTAGTATCTCACCTTTTTTAAGTGGACTCATTAATTAACAATTGTCAATCGACAATTAATAATGGGATACGCAAATGAAATTTTCTATTCTGGCAAAAGATGAAAAATCAATGGCGAGAGCATGTCGTTTTGTTACAGATCATGGCATTATTGAAACTCCTATTTTTATGCCGATTGGTACTCACGGTGTTGTTAAAACACTTACTCCTGATGAATTGGAAGATTGCAAATCACAAATTATTTTAGGCAATACATATCACCTTTATTTACGTCCCGGTCTGGAAGTAATAAAAGGCGCCGGAGGACTCCACCGCTTTATCAATTGGAAAAAACCAATTTTAACAGACAGTGGAGGTTATCAGGTTTTCAGTCTTTCACATTTAGGAAAAATAACGGATGAGGAAGTAATTTTTAGATCACATATTGACGGTTCTCAGCACAAACTATCACCCGAAATTTCGATGGAAATCCAGAACGTGCTGGGTGCTGATATTGTGATGGCTTTTGATGAATGTACACCGTATCCATGTGATTATGAATATGCTAAAAAGTCGCTTGAACGAACTCATCAATGGGAAAAGCGTTCAAAAGAACATTTTGATAAACTTTTGCCGATGTATGGGCATGAGCAGTTTTTATTTGGGATTGTGCAGGGCAGTGTCTATCCCGATCTCCGTCAACAGAGTATTGAGGAATTAAGTAAATTGGATTTTGACGGTTATGCCGTAGGAGGACTGGCAGTTGGTGAACCAAAAGAACAGATGTTCGATATTCTTAAACCTATATCTCAAAACCTACCGGAAAATAAGCCCCATTATTTAATGGGAGTGGGGAAGCCGGAGGATATTGTCAGAGCAATTGAACTGGGAATTGACATGTTTGATTGTGTTCTACCATCTCGAAATGCAAGAAATGGCACCCTCTATACATGGAAAGGACGGGTAATTTTAAAACAGGCAAAGTACCGTATGGATTACAATCCGCCTGATGAAAATTGTAATTGTTACACCTGCCGAAATTTCTCGAAATCCTACCTGCGCCATTTATATCTTAATGGTGAAATGACAGGATTACGATTGAATACTCTTCATAACATGCACTTTTTTCTTGAACTCGTCGGCAGGGTACGTGAAGCAATAAAAGCAGGAAATTTTTCCGAATGGGAAAAAGAGTTTTTCTCTAAATATCCTTTAGAGCCTGATCACTGGCAGGAGAATACACTTCGTAGAGAGGAGCGTCGCAAAAAGCACCTCAAGGAAAATAAAGAACTATTAAGCGAGTAATTAAGTTATAATTCTACAAAAAGAAACCGTTTGCCAACGGCATCTCTATGAGAGAAACGGTTGGATCGTTTGGGTTGTGTTTTATTAATCCGCCAATTGGCGGATTAATAGTAAGTTACATAGGCATAGAACTGTTTTTCTCATCTCAAAGAGATCCCGTTGGGATAGAGATGCCTTAGGCAAACAGTTTCTGAATTTTTTGTATTATGCATAATACAATTCAATTTTCAACCTTTCTTAAGCAAACTCATGACTGTCTCAAATATCATCTTATTCAGTGTTATAAAAAAGAGGTCAGTTATAAGGAGCTGGATGGAGAATCTCTATTGCCCTTATTGTCGCTGAACCAATTGTAATTCCTCATCTTAGAAAAACACTAAGATTCTGGGATAAGATAAAAAAGTAAAACTATCAGTGGGAATGAACCCAAAATAAAAATTTGGTGAGTTCATTATTGTTACTGAAAAAATAGCGTGCATTCGTGATTCTATTTATATTTTCATTAATTATTACCGAGTATCCGTAAAGGTTGGATTTCTTAAATGCCGGCTCATCACTAATGTCATTACCAAAGTAGATTACAATTGGAAATGAACTGCCATCTCGCGGCAATAAATTCAGTATCTTTTCAACTATTTTTCCCTTATCCCACGTCCCTTTTGGACGTACTTCTATAAGCTGTTTGTGCTTGATAATTTCCAAGTGCCTGGAAAATTCTATGTGCTTTTTTACAATATTGTGTATCCTCTGGTTTTTAATTTCATCGTCTTTTGAGAGTATAATTTGTAATGCAAACCCAAAGTTATGTACAACATTATCAATTGGGTCATCGCTGAGTTCCATAGATAGGTTTTCGTATAAACTTTCTAATTTATAACGAATCATACCTAATTCAGGAAATTGCCATGAAAACTTAGAGCATTTAATTTCATATCCTAAGCTCCCTGCAAGTATCACATCTGGAACACTGAATATTTTATGTAAATTATCCAGTGTTTTAATGCTAATTACCCCAACATACATATTTTGAATAGATGCAACCCATTGAAGTTGATTTATAATGTTCGAGGGGGTGCTGGTAATACGATTCAAATCCGATACTATTATAGTGTCGAAATTAAATAAAAAGCAGACTTTTCTATTCGAGGAGAAGATTTTTAATAAATTCGGGATTTCATTATCGAATGGAATTAGAGTTTGTTTCATTCTATTAAAAAGAATTTACTAATTATAGAGTTTAAATAATATTCGAATAAACACAAGGATATTTAGAAAATGCAATTATATAGTTCTATAAAACTACACTAAAAAATTAAAAAGCCTGATTCTTTATAAGAACCGGGCAAGAGATTATGCTTTTACAATAGCATCTGTAGGACAAACAAGAACGCATTGTGGCTCATCAAAATGTCCCTTGCACTCAACACAGACGTTGGGGTCGATCACATATATTTCATCCCCCTCAGAAATTGCTTCGACAGGACATTCCGGCTCACAGGCACCACAGTTAATGCACTCATCAGTAATTTTCATCGCCATTTGCTTATTCTCCTTTTTAGTAATTTAGAAAATCGTTAAAAATTTAATCATTCGTTTATTGTAAGGCAACAATTCTCATGCATTACTTTTTAAATTTGGATTGAATTCATTACATTATGTTTAATTTTTTGCAACTGTTTATTTAGAATTAAAGGAATTAAAATTTGCTGATTAGTTTATTAAAATTTTCTCTAACCGATTCAATTCAAGATTAGAACAGGTTGGTAATAATGAATGAAAACATCGGTACACAAAAATTAGTCAAAGAGCCAACACCATTATACCGTTGGATAGTATTAGTCTTCATTAGCCTTGCAATGTTCGGAAATTATTATGTTTATGATGCTATAAGCCCTCTTGCTGATCTTCTCAAATCTCAGCTTCATTTTTCGGATAAGAATATCGGTATGCTAAATGCTATTTACAGCATTCCAAACATCATTATGGTATTAATTGGCGGAGTGATTATAGATCGTATTGGGACCAAGAAGTCATCATTCATTTTCTCTTTCTTATGTATGACTGGTGCTTTTGTTACTGCATTCAGCGGTGGAAGTTTCCCTGTTATGGTAACAGGAAGACTTATATTTGGATTAGGTGCTGAATCTTTAATAGTTGCTATCACTACAGTAATTGCAAAGTGGTTTAAGGGCAAGGAGTTATCCTTTGCGTTTGGATTAAATCTAACTGTTGCACGATTGGGCTCATTTGCCGCTTTAAATTCGCCAACATGGGCAAGGTCTTTCTATAAAACATGGAAGGGACCTCTGGTCATTACAACAGTTGCAGCTGTAATATCAGTTTTAGCCGTTATTCTTTATATCACAATGGAGGTAGAAGCAAAAAAGAGATATACAATGGGAGCAGAAGAGAAGCAGGATAAAATCGTTTTTAAAGAAATATTTTCATTCAAACCCTCTTTTTGGCTTATCACTTTACTCTGCGTAACTTTTTATTCAGCCATATTTCCATTCCAGACATTTGCTATTAAATTGTTTATTGAACACAACGGACTGACAAGAGAAGCAGCCGGATTCGCTTCGAGTGTTATTACCTTAGCCTCAATGATTGGAACCCCTTTATTTGGACTTTTCATAGATTGGAGAGGCAAGCGTGCAAGTTTAATGATTCTCGGTTCCCTAATGATAGTTCCTATTTATCTACTTATGGCATATACTTTAATCCCTCCTATTGTACTGACTTCTGTTATGGGACTTGCATTTTCACTTGTTCCTGCAGCAATGTGGCCCTCCGTAGCTCTAATAGTGGAAGAAAAAAAATTGGGCACAGCTTACGGCTTGATGACTATGATACAAAATATCGGATTAGCCGGTTTCAATTTACTCATTGGCTGGGCTAATGATATAAGCACAGTAAATGGCGTTACAGATTACAGCCTTGGTATGTGGTTTTTCTCAATAACAGGCTTTGTTGGGCTATTTTTTGCTATAATGTTGAGAAAGCAGGAAACCGGGCCGAACGGTCATGGCCTGGAATTGGGGAAAAAAGCAACTAATTAAATTAGTTGAGAGAAAAAATAAGAAATGAACCGTTTCCTGAGATGCATCAGGAAAAATGATTTCAATATTTTACTTTTACCAATAGTTGACTTTCAAAGACAATTTGAGTAAAATTCTTCTGTGAAATATTTAATAATACAGGATAAGATAAATTTTGAATATTATAGAATCAATAAAGTCCATTCTTAAAAAACCTATTGTAAAGGTCTTTCTCGCTTTTTCGCTACTAACTTTTATTGCCTCAACACTTGTACTACACTTTGAAAGGAATACAAATCCTTCGGAATATACAAGCTTCTGGGATTCAATATGGTGGGCTTTAGTAACGGTATTTACAGTAGGATATGGAGATATAAGACCAATTACTTTTGGTGGTCGTATGGTCGCTATTGTTGTAATGTTTGCGGGTATTTCGCTGCTTTCATTAATTACGGCTACTATTTCATCAATTTTCGTATCAAAAAAAATCAGGGAGGATCAAGGTTTGGAATCTATAAAATATGAAAACCATATAATTATCTGTGGGTGGAATAATAGAGCAGAATCAATTATTGACACCATTTTTTTACTCTCAAAGCAAAAACAGCCGAAAATAATTTTAGTTAATGAATTACCCGAAAGAGAAATTAACACTGTATTAGACAAATTCAGGAAAAACAGGGTCAAATTTATACGTGGTGATTATACTCGGAATGCTCCACTGGAACGCGCTAATATAAAAGATGCCGATGCAGTTATACTTTTACCTGATCTGTCACAGATTGATTTTTCATCTGCAGATGATAAGACACTTCTTGCTACTCTTAATATTAAGTCGAGTTATTCGAAATTAAAGGTAATTGCATTTATTATGAATAAAGAAAATGAGGTACATTTAAAAAGGGCTAAAGCAGATGAAATATTCATTAGCGATCAATTTGCTGACTTTATAATAGCAAGCAACGTACTGGAACCGGGACTGACAAACGTTTTATCAGAGATTTTAAACCCCAAAGGCAAAAATACAATTTCCTCACTTCCAATCCCTACAAAATTCAAGGGCAGAAAATACGAAGAACTTTTTCAACATTTCAAAACTCAGCACAAATTTTTACTTTTGGGAGTTGTATCAGAAGTTGAATCAATAGGTGTCTCAGATTTCCTATCGTCGGATACATCTCATCTTGATGCCTTTATTGAGAAGAAGTTAAAGGAAGCTGGTAAGGGATTGGGTGAAGAAAATAAAGTAATAGTGAATTTAAATCCTGATGATGATTATATTATTCAGGAAAACGAAAATGCAATTGTTTTAAAATAGGTAAGCGTTCACAGAATACTGAAATTTGAAATTAGAAATTAGAAAAAAATGAAAAGAGTTTACGAATTAGAGGTTTATGCCGAGGGCATGCCTGTGGCACAAACTAGTCCCGATAAATCGGGATCTGATTTGGTTTGGTACGATTTTGACAAGTGGAACAAAAAGGTTCAAAACACAGTTGGTCATCAGATTATACGAGCATCTGATAGTCCCGACAAGTCGGGATAGCAGAAGGATATGGACGGTATACTCCGGCGGACAGGAAAAAGTTTTATATTTACCCCGTTAAATTCTGATCCATCAGAATATTTAACTGGGGTATATTCAAGAGGATCGTTTGTCGAAGACTACTTCGTAGAAGAAACTAAATTATGGTTACGAAAACTTATTAGGAGGAAGGTTCTAAATAAGTCAGATGCTTCAAAATACCAGATAGTAATTGCTCCGCAGGAGTCCCTTTGGGGAAAAACTTGGGCCAAAGTTGAATGCGTTTATCAACAGCCTGCCTGTGCGGACAACTGTCTGCGTGCCTGCCTGTCCGCCGGCTGGCGGACGGCAGACAGGCACAAAAATATGATAATACAAATTTCAAATTTCAAACCGTGAATGGTTACTAAAATAGTTATGAAAAAAAGACCAAACACTAGCAATCTAAAAAAACTCCAGGAATATGAGATATTCTCCGGACTTTCGGAAGATCAGATTGACCAATTTTGTAAAGTAATAAAGCCGATTCAATTTAATAAAGATGATATTATCCTTCAGGAGGGGAATGTTGGAAATTCAATTCTACTCCTCCTCGAGGGTAAAGTAGAAATAACTCTTGCGCTTACACTGCAGATGAACCGCAGTCAAATGGATAATCGAGAAAAAAGCCTTATTGAATTGTCCAGTGATAATCACCCATTCTTTGGCGAAATGAGCTTATTTAGTGATGATGATAAACGGACAGCTACAGTTAAAGCAGTGAGTATCTGCCTGATTGGACGATTAGATAAAAAGGATTTTTTTAAAATATGTAACACTCACCCTGAAATTGGTTATAATGTGATGCAAAATATTTCACGGGTTCTCTGCAAACGCCTGAAACAGGCAAATAATAATGTACTCAAACTTACCACGGCATTTAGTTTGATAATCGAAAGTTAGTATTTTGTTAGTACTGCAAATCTCTCCAGAGGAGTCTCTATCCCAAAGGTCACGGAGGACTTCTCCCAAAGGGATCCTTTCGGATACGAAGGATCTCTTTTACGAAGGAATTCCTTTGGAACGAGACGAGTTGTCTGGCCGTTGTGAGTGGTTCGCTCATTAATTTGCGTTAATTCCGATTTATAAAATAGAAGGAATAGAAGTGTCAGTTCAGTTAGGAAAGGTTTACGCTCCGAAAGACGTTGAATTAAAATGGTATAAGTATTGGCAGGAAAAGGGATATTTCCACGCTAAAACCGGTACAGGTAAAAAAACTTTTGTTATTGTTATCCCACCGCCGAATGTAACAGGTATGCTTACGATGGGACATGTTCTGAACAATACAATTCAGGATATTCTCATCAGGCATGCTCGAATGAAAGGATATGAAACCCTCTGGCTTCCGGGAACTGACCATGCCGGAATTGCTACACAGAATGTTGTGGAAAAAAATCTGAGAAAAGAGGGTAAAACACGTTATGACTATGGACGTGAAGATTTCACGAAGATTGTCTGGAAATGGGCGTTGAAACACAAATCTATAATCTTTACTCAATTACAAAAATTAGGGTGTTCTTTTGACAGGGAACGGGAAAGGTTTACTCTCGATGATGGATTATCCTATGCTGTCCGTAAAGTATTTGTTCATTTGTATAAAAAGGGATTAATCTATCGTGGAAGAAGAATAATCAATTGGTGTCCAGTATCAAGAACTGCACTCTCTGATGAAGAGGTTATCCATAAAGAAACTAAAGGCAATTTGTGGTATTTCCGCTATCCGATGGAGGATAAGTCGGGTTACGTTACTGTCGCCACAACCCGACCGGAAACTATGCTGGGTGATACGGGGGTGGCTGTAAATCCTGGCGATGAAAGATACTCAAAATTTGTTGGAAAGAATGTGATTTTGCCTATTCGGAATCGCACCATTCCAATAATCGCTGATGATTTTGTTGATCCTGAATTTGGAACCGGTGCTGTAAAAGTAACACCTGCTCACGACCCTAATGATTTTGAAATTGGGCTAAGACATAATCTGGAGCAGATAAATGTTATGAATCCGGATGGCACTATGAATAAAGCAGCGGGTTCTTTGGTTACTGGAAAAGACCGATTCGAAGCCAGGAAAATAGTTGTCGAAGAGATGAAAAGGCTCAGATTAATTGAAAAGATTGATGACTATGTTCATAGTGTTGGATATAGCGAACGTGCTGGCGTTATGATCGAACCGTATCTGTCTGAGCAGTGGTTCGTTAAAATGAAACCATTAGCCGAACCGGCAATAAAAGTCGTGGATGACAAGAAGATAAAATTTCATCCTGAGAGATGGTATAAAACTTATAATCACTGGATGACTAATGTTAGAGATTGGTGTATCTCACGACAGCTCTGGTGGGGACATCGTATTCCTGTTTTTTATTGTGAAAGTTGCCAGTGGCAGGATGCGTTAATTGAAGACCCTGATAAATGCCCTGAGTGCAGCGGGAAAGTTTACCAGGATACTGATGTTCTGGATACCTGGTTCAGTTCCTGGCTCTGGCCATTCTCTACAATGGGCTGGCCTGATGATACCGAGGATTTAAAGGATTTCTATCCGACAAATGATCTTGTTACAGCACCGGATATTATATTTTTCTGGGTGGCAAGGATGATCATAGCGAGCCTTGAATTCATGGGTGATGTTCCTTTTCGTGACGTATATTTTACAGGGATTATTCGTGACATACAGGGAAGGAAAATGAGCAAATCACTTGGGAATTCGCCCGATCCTCTGGTTCTTATTGATAAATATGGCGCAGATGCTCTGCGTTACGGTATCATGTTGATAGCACCGCAGGGACAGGACATTCTGTTTTCTGAAGAGCGGCTTGAAGTTGGTCGAAACTTTATGAATAAAATCTGGAACGCCTCTCGCTTCATTTTGATGAACCTTGATGAAAGCGTTCTTGAAGAAAAATTTAGTCCGAATAAACTTAATCTTGCTATTGCTGATAGGTGGATTCTCAGCCGATTAACGAAAACAATTCACAGAGTAAATCATAATTTAAACAAGTATCGTTTCGATGAAGTTGCAAGAAGTATATATGACTTTGTCTGGAGTGACTTCTGCGATTGGTATATTGAATTAATAAAGGAAAGGCTATATAAAAAATCTGAAGTTGAAAAACATACTGCTTTATCTGTTGCTATCTATGTTTTGAAAGATATTTTAAAACTTCTGCATCCATACGCACCTTTTATTACAGAAGAAATTTACCAGAAGCTGAAAAGCAAAGATGAGGCGGATATCATAGTTTCACAATGGCCGAAAGCCGAATCCAGATTTGAAGATGAGGCTATTGATGAAAAATTCCTCATTATTCAGGATATAATAACATCTCTAAGAACTGCCCGTAGCGAAATGAATATTCCGCCTTCTGCTCAATTGCGTTTAATTGTCAGAGGTTCTGATGACCAGATTCCGGTTTCACTGTTAAAGGACTCAGAAATATCTGCAAGCGTCAAGACCCTTGTTCGAGTTTCTAAAATTACAATATCAAGAGATGCTGAGAAGCCACATCCATCATCAGCGGTGATTATTAGAGGAACAGAATTTTTTATTCCTCTCGAGGGAATTATTGATATCGAAGCGGAAAAAGCAAGACTTGAAAAAGATATTAATAGAATCAAAGGGTTGCAAAAATCCATTCAATCTAAACTCTCAAATCATAGTTTTATTACAAGAGCGCCTAAGGAGATAGTTGCTCGAGAAAGAGAGAAAGAGAAATTTAATAGAGAACAGATAGAAAAATTAAAAGCGAATCTAAAATCATTGTTTAATTGATCTGGTAGGTTTTTAAATATTTATTTTGGTTATTACGGAATACCGATAGCATAAAATAAAGAAAAGATACAGGTGTATCAAAACGAACTTGATTTTTTTCTAATATTTTTTAAATTATCCTTGCTTTTTATTAACACATGGCGTTAATATACATTGTATGATAAAAAGTTTTAAATGCAAGGAAACAAAAAAGTTATTTCAAAGAAAAGAATCACACAAGTTGCCGATTGATATTCAAAGATTAGCTATGCGTAAACTCTGGATAATTGATGCAGCAGAAAGCATCAATGATTTGCGAATCCCACCTTCTAATCATTTGGAAAAATTAAAGGGAGATCGGAAGGGACAGTATAGTATTCGTATAAATGATCGATGGAGAATTTGTTTCAAATGGAGAGGAAATAATTCATATAAAGTAGAAATAATTGATTATCATTAAAAATAGAGACTACTATGAATAATTGCAAAATTTTACCAATTCACCCCGGAGAGATATTACTTGAAGAGTTTCTCAAACCGTTAGGAATTTCACAGTATCGTCTTGCAAAAGATATTGGTGTCCCGCCTCGTAGAATAAATGAAATCATACATTGTAAAAGGGCTATTTCGGCAAACACGGCATTACGATTAGGTCGTTATTTTAATATGACTCCCCAGTTTTGGATAAATATTCAAACCCATTATGACCTTGAAGTAGAAAAGGATAAAATATATGATGTCTTAGAAAACGGAATACAGGTCTTTTCGAGATCAAAAAGTTTTACTCGACCTCCGCTTAAGCAAAGCCTTATACACCAACAGTAGTTAGATCCTATTGGCAGAGATTTTGACTTCATTAGAGTTTTGAAGAGAATACTCAGAGTCGTTGTGCCTGAGATCTCGAATCATAATTTTATTACAAGAGCGCCCGGGGAGATCGTCGCCCGGGAAAGGGAAAAAGAGAAGTATAATAGAGAACAGGTAGAGAAATTAAAAGCGAACCTGAATTCGTTTTTAAGTTGATCTGGTATGTTTTTAAATATTTATTTTGTTTATTATTGAATACCGAAAGCATAAAATAAAGAAAAGATCTGGGTGTATCAAAGCAAGTTTGATTTTTGGCTGATATTTTTCAAAGCCCTAACCACATAGTTGAAGTACGCCGTATTCTTTAAAAAACATTAGAAATTAAAATAAACATACGAGAGATAAAAACCCGAACTTTATCGGACCTGTCTGCTGGCAGACATTCAGGCTGGGAGCCCCGTAGCGAGAGGGAAATATACCTACACCTGTCAGGTTTACAGAATTGATTTCACATGAGGAAAAAGAATCTAATAAACCTGACAGGTGTAGCCTAACGACACTTATATAAATCGTAACTACTCAGCAATATAAATTGAATAAGTTTTATTATTGTTCCGTGGCTCCCCGCCTGCCTATCGGCAATTTGGTCGGGCAGGTGCTCCGGAACGGACATTTCTAAATACAATTAAATATGATTTGAAGTACGGATATTATTTGACTTTGTAAAATCAAGTTATTACATACAATACAAATGATACCGCGAAATCCAGATTTGTAAATTAGTTTTAAGTCTGTCCATTCTGACGTGAAAAATTCTGGATTTGTTCCTGTATAGATAAAGTGTAAATACAATGATTTTAATGTCTCTGGAAAAGATCTATTACTCTGGAATGAATTTAAATGACTTCGTAATTAATTTGAATGTGTCATTCAAAGTTGTGAATCATTTCAACATTGAATAGGAGTGAAGAAAATGTTTAATTTTAAATGGTGAATGTTGCGGTGGTCGGTGGAATAAGTTTGCGGGCTATTGGGAGTTGCCATATCGTGAGGCTGTTTCATTAGGTCTTGACAATAGGATAATGAATGACTAAAATAGAAACAAATGAATAGAAATCCACAAAATGGGTTAAAAAGTTTGTCTATGCCGGAAGGGTCTCCATAGAGGAACTTTTAATTTTATTGATTGGGACCAAATGAATTATTTAAAAAATAGCACTAATCTAAAGAAACCCAGATTACTTGATCAGGTTCGATTTGTAGTAAGGGCTAAACATTATAGTATACGAACAGAGCAAGCTTATGCATATTGGATAAAAAAGTTTATTATTTTCCATAATAAGAGACATCCTAAAGAAATGGGAGTGACTGAAATCAATCAGTTTTTATCGCATCTGGCGGTTCACCCCGTTAGATAATTTAAATTATTCGAGATATATTATGTCAAAATATTATTATGATTACCTATTGCAGTTTGAAAAATTGTATGTGGAGCTATCTTACGGGGTTAATAAAAATGTAGCAGCCTCTACACAGAACCAGGCATTATGTGCGATTGTTTTTCTGTATACTGAAGTTCTCAAACAAGAACTCGGAGATATTGGAGAGGTGGTTTGGGCGAAGAAACCGAAAAAATTACCCGTTGTTTTTTCACGACAGGAGGTAAAAGCTTTACTTGGACAGTTATCGGATGTAAAGTGGATTATAGGGTATTTATTATATGGAGCAGGGTTAAGGTTAATGGAATGTTTGCGATTAAGGGTACAGGACATTGATTTTAGTTATAATCAAATTAATGTACGTGATGGTAAAGGCAAGAAGGATAGAAGAACGATGTTACCTGAAATTGTGAAAGAGCCTCTGCGGAAGCATTTAGAAAAAGTCAAAATACAACATGAGAAAGATTTAAAGAGAGGCTTTGGGACAGTTTATTTGCCGTACGCATTAGCCCAAAAATACCCAAATGCAAAAAAGAGCTGGCACTGGCAATATGCGTTCCCTTCAAAAAATTTATCCATTGATCCGAGATCTGGAGAAGAGCAGCGTCATCATCTTAGTGAAATTGTACTTCAGCGTGCTGTTAAGGTAGCGATATTAAAAGCAGGAATTAATAAGCATGCAGGATGTCATACATTACGGCACAGTTTTGCCACGCATTTGCTTGAAGATGGGTATGATATCCGTACTGTTCAAGAACTCTTGGGTCATAGCGACGTAAAAACGACAATGATCTATACGCACGTATTAAACAAAGGCGGACTGGCAGTGAAAAGTCCGGCGGATGGTCTATAATCATCTATGAAAATAAATCGTAAACTAAAACCGGGTCAAAAAGGAACAAAAAAATTATTGGAAAAATACGGCGATAATTTGTTAAGTGTTCGATATATCTATGATTCTGAAAAACAGGTAATGATGAAAACGATTGAATTATTAGTTGAGAAAAAACGGTGGATTCCAAATAAAAATAAAATACGATACAATAAAGTAGTTCATCTGAGAATTGATTATGGTGAAGTTAGTATTGGTCGTATTGTTAAATCAGCTGGAAGAATATGGAACAAAGAGAAAGGGTATTGGGAATTGCCATATCGAGAAGTAGTATCATTAGGTCTTGACAATAGAATTTTAAATAGTTAAATTAAATTCAATGAAAGGGAAGAAATATAAGTTTAAAAGTTTATGTATAAAGAAACTTCCTAAATTAATTTCTTTATTAAGAAACTTATTTGTCTATAGAGAAACCTTGAAATGAAGGAAATATGTTGTATAAACTTATGTTATGCGTTTTAAATATTATTTTTAGAAATGATTATTAAACCAATAATTAAAAATCATTCTCATTTTGAGAATAATGTTAAAGAATTAATTCAATATGGATTAGAAATTATTTCCAATAACGTGCAATATATAGACAAAATAAAAAGTAAAAAAGAGAAAGTCATTCTTTTAGAAGCTTTATTATTAAGGACTTGTGCTCATTGGGAATCTTTTATAGCAAAAGAGATTATCCTTTTAATTAATATGGATTCAACAAATTTTAAAATTCATATGGAATTGCCAGAAAATACCAAGTTAAATCTTAAACTAATTAGAGCGATATTATATTCAGATAAATATAAAAATCTTCATTATGTAGGCCATTTTAAAACATATTTTTCGAAATTGCTTGTTAATGAATACAACCCATTTCCGAAAATCTCAAATGAGCAATCTAAAAAGATTAATTTTACTTATACAATAAGGCACTACCTTTCACATTATTCAGAATTCTCAAAGAAAAAGTTACATAAAGCTTATATTGAATTTTACAATTATAAAATATTTCAAGAACCTGGCGTTTTTCTATTAAAAGAAAAAGGTAAATATTTTGAAAACTTTTTGCATAATTTTATTCTTGCCTCAGTCAATATGAAAAAACATTTGGAGGATCACAATGGATAAAACAATCAAAATTATTCAAAATAAATTGAATGATAATAATATTGCTTTCTCAGAACCTTTCTACATATCTAATGATAAAAAAACCGTTATGGGTGAAGTTCCATTTAGTGAAATACTTTTTTTAGATTATCGCGATACGGAAGCCGGAAGTAATCCACGAGAATATGCAGGATTAAAAAAGACAAATGAAAACATTATAAAAAGCTTGTTAAAAGATTATGGCAATATGTTTAGATTTCTACACTCCGGTGTTATTGTTTCTTTAGTCAATGCAGTTGTTTCGGATAGCAATTCAATTAAATATGATGATTGCTGTTTAACTAATGGTAATCAGACAAGATTTATTATTTTAATTATTATACTGTTAAAATTAATATTTTGGGAGCAAGAATTAAGTACCTTAAAACAAAAACAAATTAATGATTTTATAAAGACATATTTTCTTGAAACCACCAACACAAAAGGAATTTTGTCATATATTAGATATAGCAAAGTTAACCAAATTATTAATTTTTTAAATAAAAATAGTAAATATCGAAAATTATTTAAGGCGGTGAACTTAAATAATTTTCTGGATTCTAAGATTAGAATACAACTAAATTTAATAAATTCATTAATTGATGATTTAGAAGAGGCAATAGACCCTTACTCTGTTGGAACTTTAATTGCCGAGGCAAATAATGATACTCAAAACGTAAAGGTTGATGATATTTTTGGTAATAAATATAAGCAGGAGCTTGAGGCAACAATATTCAAGGATTTTATTGCTGAATATCAAGATAATGTTAAAATTGAATATAGATTAGGAGAAGTAGTTGATAGGGTCGAAAAAGTGCATATTTTGACATTGCTCCGTCCAGTCGTAGCGACTGGAATTCTAACAAAAGAAAAGAATATTTTTAATTTAACAAACAAAAGAGATCCTGTTTACAGGTTATTTGAACAATTTTTGCGAAAAAATAAGGATAAGGACAAGGTAGCAATAGTCTCGAAATTAATTCCTTTTCTTTACAATATTCGAAAAAATTATGTAATCCCGATATTAGAAAGCCATAAAAGAAAATTAAAAAGAGATTATAAAGAAAAAGCTTTAATGGGTGATTTGGAAAATAGTATTATTAATGACGATATTGCTAAAGTTAGAGATAATGATTTTGAACTTGAGAAATTAATTAACAAATCAGTCAATTACAATATTGAACACATTTTACCTGTATTAATTTTTAGGCTCAGAAATCTCATTGTTGAAGATAATGAAAATAGTAAGCTTAAATTTAACATTGATAATAATAACATGCGTCTTTTCTTAACAACACTTATTGAAATTATTTATGAAAAATATGTTGAACACAAATTAGAAGGCCTTCCTACTTCATTAACCACTATTGTTAGAAGTAAAAAGTTTTATGATATTGGTAGTGAATCCTATAAAACTTTAATAAGAACTTATAAAGTAGAGGAAGGAGACTTTGTTTATAGATACAGAACGATAGTAAGATAATTTTTCGCATAACAATGGGATGAACTCGGATTTTAAAAAGATAGAGCTTTTTAAAACCGGTTATCCCAAGCGTTAGGCATATTAGAGAATCAAATTATATATGGAGGTAAATAGGATGAAATTAGAGGAATGTTCAAAGAGAATAGATGAAATTTTTGTTATTTCATCTCAATTACTTGCTACTGCTAGTACAGATAATGAATACGATGCTCCCTCAGTAGATGACAAACTGTTCTATAAATTTAGGACATCATCTCTTTCATTTTTACAACGAGTATTTGGAGAAAATCATACATATTATATTGATTTTAACCGAGAAGTTAAAAAGGGGTATAAACGTGAAGTTGAAACGGGTATTGGAATACTTGAAGCTGCTAAAGAAGAAATAAAAGGGGGCTGGATATTTACGGTTAAGGGCTTGGTTTCTGCAGAGATATTTTCAGATTTTCTAGAAATGTCTCAGTATTTGTTAGATGAAGGTTATAAAGATGCTGCCGCTGTTATTGCAGGTGGAACCCTTGAAGCTCATATTAGACAATTATGTAACAAGTATAATATCGGTACCGAGATTCAAACACCAAATGGAACTAAATCTAAAAAAACAGATATGATGAATTCTGATTTAGTAAAAGCTGGAGCTTATTCAAAGTTGGATCAAAAAAATGTTACCTCATGGCTCGACTTACGTAATAAAGCAGCTCATGGTAAGTATAGCGAATATATAAAAGACCAAGTGACTCTTTTTATTTCTGGAATTCAAAATTTTATTGCTAATAACCCAGTGTAAATTTAAATGTTTTGCCTAACCATCGTATGAGATAACGGCTTGAGCTGTTCGATAAACTCAGATTTTGGAACTTTATCAAGAGTTGTGCGAAAAGTAAAAGCAAAACGCTTCGTAAATCGCCGTATCTCATACGTTGACCGTTAGCATGCTAAATACGATAATAATAAATAATGATATGTGTATACTGTTTAAATTTGAAAGAAGATGTGTTATGGTTCTACAAGCGTGAAGATTGCGAATAAAGAATATCTTTTTTCGGATCGCTTTTTCATAGCGGATAACGAATAGTGAAGGATTTTGAAATTTAACGTAAATATAGTTTTTACGGTTTTACTTACAGCTATTCCTTTCAGGGAAGAACTATTCCTTTTTTCTTGAGATTTGTGGGAATACAAAATGTTTTGCGGATTTTTGATAGATTTTACCGAACTAAAAAGTTGTTGTAAGTCGAAACGGTAATCTGTATTTTTATCAGTACTTGATTAACGGAAGATATTTGTAGATTGGAAGAATTTTTGATTTTAGTAATAAAATTTCAAAATTTCACTTCGGACAGAAGGACAGCAATGCTAACCATCGTTTCCACCTGACGTCGAAAGCTGTTGCATGATTTGAGGTTTTTGGAGTTTGAGAAGCGTTAGTGAAAGGTGGAATGTTTACGCTATTACATTCGCCGTAGGTGACGCATAGTCTACTTGCTATAAAGCAAGTAAAATATTTACTGTTTTTTGAAAATTGAGCAAATTCTTTCATTGAATGTCCAGGTAAATTAAAGCAAAATAGGTTTATTTTTTGTCTTCAGGGCGTAATTATCCCTGACAGGTCTAAAAAAAGCCGTTGTATGTCCCTTTATACTGCGCTTCCCAAACCACTCTTACTTTCGTGCTTTGATGTTTATCGCGAATCAATTGTGCGAATGTTCTTATTCGTTTGGCAAGCAGGGACTGTGAATTCAATCTGTTAGGCGAAGCGTCCGGCATCTGCCGGACCTTCCAATGTCATGATCATCACAGTCCCGGCTGATTTCTCTGGAGAGATGTCCTGTTATTAATTCGGTGATGTCAAAGAGCGAAAAGAGTCAGACAGTTACGGACGTCCTGGATTTAGTTTTGGTCCGTTTACGATTCTTTTTTTGGACCTGCTCTTCCAACTCCCATACAATAGATTGGTTTTGCGGTAAATATTCGTAGGGATGATTCCTTTTGACCAGTGCCATGATGAGTTGGAGAAGTTGGCTGGAACAGGCGATGATGTTTTTTGTGTAATTGCAGGGTTTTAACTTGCGTTTGAGGAAGCGGATGCGGACTTCTGGAATGTACTTGGCTGTTTCTTTGGTCATCAGGTAAATGATCCAGCGGAGTCTGCGATTGCCGATTTTGTTGATTTTATGCCGTCCATGGTAACGGCCGGAATCGTTGAGTCTGAGGTTCAGTCCCGCCAGTTTTTGAATTTGTTTAAAATGTTGATAGTTGGACGGGTCTTTGACTTCAGCGATAAACAGGGCAGTGGTCAGATCGGAGATGCCTTTGACGGAGACGAGAATATCAAAGCAGGGAGTTTGTCGGGCCAGTTCAATTAGTTGGTCAGCGATGATTTTCATTTGTTGTTTGAGGGTTTCAATGACTGAGAGCCAACTGTTGACGGAGAGCCTGTCAGAAATGATTTCATACGATTCGCGTGGTAGGCCGATTGAATTTCTGGCGGCTTGTTGGATTTCATTGAGGGTTTGCCTTCCATGCTGTTGTTTGGATATATTGAGCATTTTCACAGCCGTGGCGGTAACATCGAGATTGAGGAAGTCCTTAGGATGGAGATAATGTGACAAGAGGAATCGGGCGGTGTCAGTATCCAGAGGTACGATGTTGAGAAATTCGGGGAAGATTCGAGCGATTGTTGAGCGCAGGCGATGTTGATTTTGGGTAAGATTTTTACGGAGTTTGTTGTAGGAAAGACTAAGCGTTTTCAGGGCTTTGATTCGGTCGGAATAATCGACATAGCGATGATAATGTCCCCGGAAAGCGCTTTCGGCAACCAGGCGGGCATCCTTAGGATCGGTTTTAGTGAAATCATGTCCGGGCAGGGACCGACTTCTCTTGGTGGTTAATGGACTAACAATGACAACTGAATACCCCAGCCGATGAAGATAATCGACTAACGGCTGCCAAAAATCAATCGCTGCTTCTACTGCAAAGATGAGATGATCAGGATGGATAAATTCGGACTCCAGGTACTTGCTGAGTTTAAACCATAACTGTTCATGAAATCCTTTTGCATTATGAGTAAAACTGAACGTCTTACCAACTGCATAACCACTGCCGTCGATCATGAAAGCCTGATGTTTGTCTTTGGCCGGATCAATGCCGACAATGAACTTGCCTTTGATCCATTCACGTTTTTGGTCGAGTTGATTTTGATTCATTTGATGTCTCCTTTCGTTTTATTAATAATGAAAGGATTTGCTTGCAATATTAAAAGTGTTAATGAGCGATGATGTAACATAGACATCGTTAGCAATTATAAGAAAATACTTGATTGTGGTTCATATATATGTTAACTTTTTGATATGAGAGAGATCATATTTTATCGGACTGATACTGGAAAATGTTATATTGAAGAATTCTTGGATACTCTCTCAGGAAAGGAAGCACAGAAAGTTATCTGGGTTTTTAAGTTAATTGAGGAATTTGAGAACGTACATAAGAAATATTTAAAAAATTGGTAAATACTGATGATATTTGGGAAGTTCGAGTAGATGGTAAAGATAAAACATATAGGAGGTTAGGATTTTTTGATGGGAATAAAATTGTAGTATTAAATCATGCGTTTGTTAAGAAAACCCAGAAAACACCTAAACGTGATATTAAAATTGCTGAAAATCGTAAACGAGAGTATATGAGGATAAAATAATATGAGTGACCTAGATAAATATATTGATAGCAGAAAAAATAGAGACACTGAATTTTCAGAGAATTTTGAAACAGGTTATGATAATTTCAAAATTGGTGTTATGCTAAAACAGATGCGTGAAAAATCCGGATATACTCAAGAAGAACTCGCAGGAAAGTTAAATACAAAAAAATCTGCAATTTCTAGGATAGAGAATCATGCGGAAGATATTCGATTATCGACGTTGGAAAAATATGCCCGAGTTCTTGGGATTAAATTAAATATCAGTATTGCTAGTAATTGATTGCTCACTAATAACAAATTGCTAACAATGGGTTGCAGCTAACCGAAGGGCTCATTGCGAATTCGAATGCTCAGAGCCCCGCATCAGTTTTTTTAAAATCCGAATGTTCAGTGCGCCGCAACCTTCGGCAGCTGAAACCAACGAACCCCACCTTAGAGAATCATCATAAACGAATAGATATTAAAAATCGCATAAAAGAAAAAACATAATGACAAATCAATTTAAAGAATTCATATTAGTATTAAAAGCACTTGATGACTATAACGTTGATTATGTTTTAATCGGCGGGGTTGCTGTAATTCTTCATGGTATGGAGAGATTAACTCGTGATATAGATCTGTTGATTAAAATGGTACCAATAAATATCGATAATCTTAAAATGGCTTTAAATTCTGTATTTAACGATACATGCATAGGAGAGATTACGTTAAATGAGTTACAAAAATATCCTGTAATCCGGTATTGGACAACGAATGGTTTTTATATTGACATAATGACGCAACTCGGTGAAGCTGTATCATTTGAAGATGTAGAATATTAAATTATTAAATATAAAGGTGTGAGGGTAAAAATCGCAACACCGGAAGTTTTATAAAGGTTGGAAAAGGGCACTTTACGAGATAGAGATAAAATAGACGCACAATTTTTGAAAGAAATTATCATTGAGAAGAGATAGGAATTGCCCATGCGAAACTGTTGCGTGAAGAAAAAAATTACTCTCCTCAAAGACATATTAAACCTTAGGGATTGTAAAATTAATATTTAGACAAATGAGGAGACAGATCGATGATATCATGGCTGCTAATTTTAGTATCGGTAGTGATTTTTTGTGGTTTGCTATTTTGGTTCTTCGGCTGGAAAAAGCCGGACCAATTGGTTTTAATTGAAAAAAAAGGGCTGGTTAAGCTATGGCGAAATCGGCTTTATCCGAAGAAATTTTGCCTGGTATTGCCTGCTACCATGCGCACCGCCGCGGTGGGGGTAACCGCGCCGGGGCGAGGTAAAATAGACGCTGTGATCAAACTGACGGCTACCTTTTTTCCTGATCCAGAGCAAGTGCACAATTTGGTATGTGTGGGTGGGTGGTCGTTGGATGCGATTGATAAAGTGGCAGAAGAGTTGAAAGGCACTTTACAGGGAATGATAGGCGAGATTGTGGAACTTCATGAAATTACCATGATTACCCGTGAACGCATCAGTTCTGAAGTTAAAGAACGTTTGCGCGAAGTAGAGGCGAGTTTAGGCATCAAAGTTACCTCGGTGACGGTTTATTCTGCCGAAGCGGCTGACAAAAAAATTGCTGATGCCATCCGCCAACAGGAGGAAGCGAGGATTCAAGAAGAGGCCGAAAAGATTAGTCAAGCCGCGCGTACTGCTCAGACCAGAGCGAAGATTGAAGCTAATGAGCGAATTGCCGAAGCCCAACATGCTTTGACCGTAAAAGAATTGAAACTGCGCGGAAAACAAGAAGCTATAGCTGCCGAATTGGAGCGGAAGAAAGCGGAACAAGAAATTGAACGGCGCCAATTGTTTTTAGACTTAGAGCGCCAAGAAGTAGACTTGTTGACCCAAAATCCCTCTCTTTTATTGTTGACTCCCCAGGTGGCGCGACTGGCCGAGGCGAGCCAGCAATTGAAAGGGGCCAAAACGGTGGTATCTATTTCTTCCGATCTGATGAAATCCTTGCCACAACCGTTTCAAAATTTTCTTACTTGGCTTGGAAACCAGCAGCAGAGCGGAGATGACAGGAAGGAATTGAAAAACCAAAGAAAGTCTCCCCAAACTGGGTCTAAAGGGAGTGCGTAATAGCGAGATAAATATAGATTCATCTGGTAAAGATATTGTGAAAACTCCAAATTCTCCCGATCCCGCTCCGATCTCGGGACGGGGCAAGCACCAAATCACAAACAATATCAAATGACCAAAATCACAAATCCAAAACAATATGATTTAGAGGAAAGAACATTTCGATTTGCAGAGAGATGCAGGGATTTTGTCAAGAAATTACCCAAGACTATTGCAAATATCGAGTATGGAAAACAACTTGTACGGTCATCTGGTTCACAAGCCGCCAATTACACCTGCCCCGTTAAATAGGGTAATTATTGAGATATGCTGTTATCATCCACTTTATATTGGGTATAATGTAAGTATCTAAAAGAGGATATTTAACGTGGTAAAAAGCAAATGAATCGTTGAGCAAGAAGGATATCGTACATAGAATGAAGATATGCCGTAAAGAGGTCAAAGAAAGTCGTTTATGGTTACGATTATTCGATGCAGGTAAGAATCAAAAATTGAAAGAGGAGCAGGGTGAGCTTATCAGAGAAGCAGTTGAGTTAACCAAAATCTTCAGCTCAATTTTTAATAAAAGTCAATGAGCTTAAGAAGATTTGGATATTAGAATTTAGAATTTGTTTGGAATCTGGAATTTGTCATTTGGAATTTTCGAAGACAGTTGATTACCCCCTGAATGACCTGAAAAAATGAGGGATATTCAGAGAATTAAAAAAGCAAGGGTCAGGCCAATCATAAACCGAAAGTAAACATGTCAAACCTTAATTTCATAACCACAAAGCCTGTTGTATCTTCATTAAGGCCAGTAGAGCTTCCCTTCGAATTACACAAAGTTCAGCCTTCCAAAATCGCAGAGATTAGCAGGACTACTGCCGAGGCTGATGTGCCGCAAGAGCATAAAATTGAGTTTCATATCGGTAACCCAGTACAAGATGAACATCTGGATCAGCTCTATAATTTGTTGATCAGTGGAGCTGATTTTGAGCAGACTCAATTACACAATTACCAACACTTGCTCCAGGAGTTATTACAAGAAAGTGACACCCCTAAACTTCGGCAATTGTGGGAGCTTATCTTTAGTACCGCCGAAAAGGCGGTAGCCTATATGCCTACCGGGGGTTATAACCCTAAAGCTCCCGGAACTCTGATTCGACAATTTCGCAACTGGCTCCTCGGAGGGCAAGATGAAGCGTTGGGTTATTCTATCGGTGAAGATGGACAGCCACCGGAGATAGCCATTGTTAGCGGGGGGCTACAAGAAGCTCTTAATCTGTTACTCCAAGTAATTGAAGAATATCTGCTGAACGAGCGGAAGAACATTGTGGCATTTCCTTTGCCTCTGGATGCAGCGGTACGCCGTGCTTTTCGTCACGAAATTTTCATTGTGCCGGAAAGCAGTAATGATATTCTCACCGAAGTCGAATTTTTACTTAACCAGCGGCAAAATCAAGTGGGATTTCTTTTGGTACAGGAGATATATCCCGCCAGCGTGCGCAAGGGATTAGTGGAATTGGCACTGGCTTATCAGGTGATGATTATTGAAGCAAATGATGCTCCCAACACAGTCAGTTTAGCCAAAGAGGTTGGTCTTGCTCCTGGCGGCCGGGGTGATCGGGTGTTGCGTATTGTTTCACCTCAGGTGATCGATCCTCGCCTTGCCCATATAGCCCTTGCTTTCTTTATGGGGAGGTATGATTTTGTTGAGGCTTTTAATTTACTCCATTTTAAGAAAAAGGGCACACCCTCGGCTACGGAAATCAAATTGTTGAGTTTTCTGCTGAATGAACAGGGGCAGTTAGATGAAGAGCGTTGGTATACTCTGGGAAATGCAGCTAAAAAAGCAGAACAAAATCTTCCAAACTATTCTACTGGATACAAAATTGCTGCGGGTAGTCATCGGGGAATACCGCCGTATGTTTCAACTCCAGGTGGGTTGGAACGATTTGTTCAAATAGCCCGGGATATTGGCCAATACACCACTCAAGTAGTTACTCAGGTGACACAAATTGCTTCTCGCCTCAGCGAACGTTGGCAGGATAATCTTGATCGGATAAATGAGAAATTTCCCTCAGTCCCAACTCGTTGGAGTGCGCTTCATGATCCGTTAGCGGGTTTGTTTGCTTCAGAAGTGGTGGAAGAGTTTTTTTCTCATTTGGAAGATGTTGATTTTGTTTCTCAGTTGGATCAGGCTTTTCTGGCGGCATTCCACCAGGTGCATCCAGAATTCAACGCTAATTGTATCGGCAGCATCAGTGGCTCGGCGCGAATGGGTTTGAGCACTATGGTAGAGGTATGGGGACTGAGCGAAGCGATCATTACCGATTTGAGCTGGACTATTGAAGATGCTTTCCCCAAAACCATAGCGGTGCCGTTAGATGCTAATTTACGACTGGATGCGGAACAGTTGATTGCAACGGTGCGGTCTCATCTGGCTGCCGATTCGCATTGGTCAGAGTATGGTGTGCTGGTACTTAACAATCCCCACAACGCTACCGGCAGGATCAATGACGAAGCCAGTATCGCCAGAGTTTTGCAATTTTGCCTGGAGAATGAGATTCGAGTCATCGATGATCTTTCCTATTTTAATGTGGTCATTGCCAAACCAGAAGAGCACGCCGATAGTGTGCCAGTGAAGAGCTGCCGAGAAATTGCCAATGAGATGATATGTCAGGGGCGTCTCTCTGCTGCAGCAAGTGCAAATCTTATTACCATTTGTGCTATTTCCAAGACTGATTGCAAAGCCGGAGCCCGATTGGCAGTTTATGAAATATTGGATGCAAAACTGCGTCAGAGGTTTGAACAGGCCTTACGCACAGTAGAGAAAAATCGCCTGGCATTGCTTCTAGGATATTTGTTTTATCGGCGTGGTTCAGAAAAAGTGCAGCAGTTTTGGGCTTTGCGGGATCAGCGAATGTGGCAGCGAATGGAGGCTTTGCAAAATGCCGTGGCTGAAATTCCCAGAGAAGAAAATCCTTTTGAGCTCACCGTTGTACCGGCAGAAGGAGCAATGTATCCCCATCTGTTGGTAAAACAGATGCCGCTGTATGTTTCTATTGATAAAATTGCCACGGCTCTTGCGGTCAAAGGTATTGGGCTCGTCCCGATGATTGCTTTTGCTCGTAGTGAAGAGAGTTTTGAATACGCCAACCGCTCTTTCCGATTGACGTTAGGTGGCACTGTTGCTGCCAACAAAATGGCATCCAAAGTTCGCCGGTTGATTACTGAACTTACCCGCCAAATTCAGCGTGAGGTCGAACACTACACTTTGCACCGACTTTCAGGAGTTGGCATTCTTTCTGGTTTAGACAAACATCCTAAAGTGAGGACAAACCTCGAAATTTGGGAAGCGCAACTATCTGAACTGGTTGAACGAATAGATCAGCAGGTGAATGAGCATTTTCAGGAATATGTGTCTCAATTTCAAATAGAAGGGATTAAAGATTGGCGTGCTCATCATCTTGAATTTGTCCAAAAATATTTGCCTGAACGTCTTCAATTGCTGCACACGAAATTGCACGACCATGCTATGTTGTATAGCTGTTTGCAAGTGGAGCTTGATGAAGAAGAATCACGGGAAGAAGTGCTCCGGCGTTTTCACACCGAACTACAGGGCGAACCGGAAGATATTCGACGCCAGCGTTTCCAGACGCGTTTGTTTGATCGTACTGTACATCCTACCCAGTGCTACTCATTGCGGGTAGAAGAATTGTTTTTGACTTTCGTAAAGGCAATTCTGTATCCTCAAATTTTCTCGTTTCCAAAGGTTGAAGAACTGGCTTACGAACTGGTACGGGAATACTTCGGTGAGAACGTAGCCATCTCTTCGGCACGTGAGGCTGATGAAGCCATTTCTGATCTGGAAGCATTTGCTTTGGCCAGTGACTATGCCTCCTATTTCTACAATACAAAGTTGGATTTAATCCTATCGCTGTGGGGTGATTGGGATGGTAGTAATCGCCCCAGTGGACAGGGGCATACTTTGGTGTCTGGGACGTTGATTGCTAACGTACACCGTTTATCTGCGTTGGTTGATTATTTCAAAGCCAGGAATTTGCTCACCGCTTCTGACCTGATGATATTGCTACAGATTGGTTCCATTCAAAATCACATTAAAGCGTTCAAAAATACTCTGAGCAAAATCACCAGTCTGACCAGCCAACTGGAGGCTAAGTACGTTCAACTTTTGCCATTTGCTTTGGTCGCCAGTCGAACGAAAAGATTTCTGCGACGTCTCGGATTAGCTCGCGATCCTATCAAAGAAATGTGGAAACATAATGATAGTAACGAACGTCGGATGAGGACTTATCGACAACAGCGTTCTACGGAGATGCGCCGTTTGTTTAGAATTAATCACCAATTAACTGAGATAGTGGAAAACACCGTCTCCCGATTGGATACGAAAGATTGCGATATTGATCTTCTTCTCATTCTCCAACAATACAAGAACCCCTTGCGGCAGTTTTTTCTTACGCCGCGCATTCATCAAAAGATTATTACCGCTCGAGATCAATTCAATGTGAATACTACTGTGTACAATTTAGTGGAATTAAACCGGTTGGGAGCTGAGCATGGATATCCGGGTTTGGTGATGAGCGTTCAGGTCAGTATGGCCAATAATCCAGATGCTATCATTGCTTTGGATAAAAAACTGCGCAACGAGCGGGAACGGGTGATGCGGGAATGCCCTGGGTTAACTTTACCGCATATCCGCATTGTGCCACTTTTTGAAGAGATCGATGTTTTGCAACACATCGAAGAGTTTTTGGAGAATCTGTGGGAGTATGTTCAAGGAAGCTGCAGCCTGGGTCAAAATACGTCAGAGCGCTTTTGTGAGTTCATTGGAGAATTTTTTATTGCCGGTTCCGACTTAAGTCAACAGACAGGGCAATTGAAAGCCTATTCTATTTATCAAGAAACTCGGGGAAGAATCTATCGTTGGTTGTGGCAAAAGGGATTGTTGGGAACAAACGATTTTCGATTGGCTGGAAAGTATTGTCTGCGCATCAAATTTGGCTCTGGAGAGGTAGCGCAGCGGCAAGCAGGATATTATGATCCTACCGCTGCTCAGCCGGTATTGCGACTGCAGGATTGTGCACAGATTAAAGAGATTTTTGGTCTGGATGGCCCAGACTGGGCTGCTCGTGCCTTGCAGCAAGCACAATCGCCATTGAGCGGCATTCTTCAGCATAGTGACTTCCGTACCTTTCAATCAAATCTTGTAGAGACACTACGCTACCTCCCCGCAGAGGAATTAGCGAATACACTTCACCATATTCAAATAAAACAAACTTCCTATGAGTTGCGTTTGTGGCAGACAGCCGCGATGGTTAACAGTACACGGCGGCGATATAGTAGCGAAATATCTACTTTGCCAGGCGAGATGCATCCAGGCCAAAATATGGATGATCGTTGGCAGCAGTTAGAGATTGTGGTGAGACGTGTCGAATCTACCACTTTTCATGAGTTTGTCGAACTGGTGCGTAATAATTTTGTGCAAATTCTTTACGGCAAGCCGGAAGATATGGCTGGTGTGCACGTGATTTCCTACTTTTTGTCACAGGTATTGCTGCCAGTGCGAGATCGTCCGGCCATCCGCCCAACTCGTGAAACCGGGGAAGAACGCACCCAGCAAATTGTAGAACGGCTTTCTGGAACCTTACCCCTTGCTACTCACGGTACTTTGCTGCGCGCCATCGATCACAACAAAGCCCAGACTATGGTTCTGGGTCTCAATCAGCTTTCCACCGGTATTTGTCGGGCAATAAAAGAGTTTATTGACGGTGAAGGACAGCGTGGCGAACGCGTCGAATTGTTACGAAAGTCTGTTTTCCCTTTTGTACCAGTGCGTGATTTGCTCAAAAGCTTGCGTCTCTACCATGACCCGGATTTGACATATACGCGTCGTGTGGCTCATGCCTTTCCTCCCGGAAACAGTGCTATCAGGGTTTTAGAGGAGGATAATAAGGTCATCGCTGAAGTTCTGCCGCTATTACAACAGTTCTTGATTTATCAGCAAGGATTAGCAGTAGCTGGATTGGGAGAAGATGGTTATTTGGAGGCAAAGCATCTGCGTTACATCCGTCCAGACCTGGCTGTATTGATGCAAAAGGATTTGTTCAACACCGATTTTGGCCCTTTTTTAGAAAATTTCACGCTGGACTCACCAGAAAAAGTAGAATACCAGCGCGAATTTTCCAGACGCAACGATATCATAAATGTTCGCTCTCAGATGTGGCAGTTGTTGGACAAACCAATCTGCGAACAGGTGCGTAGTTTTATGGAACTGGCTTTAGCAGTAAAAACATTGCAGACTGAAGGACAAGTTGTCAAAGTGGGGGAGGCTGCCGTTTCAAAAAGCCAGATTGCTCGTTTGGGGGTCCAGGTGAATGAGCTATTGCGCAACGTGGCTGATGACAGCATGCGACAATTTCTCATTACTGCTGTGCAATTTCTGATGCATTTGCCAGAGAGCATGGAAGAAATTCCTGCTGAGGTACTTAAAGCTCTCCGCGATGTGCAAAAAATCTTAAAATTAGAAGAAGAAGCATTGACCCAGCCACAGCAAAAATACTTACGTTTTCTCTTCTTCAAAATCGCCCGCACCGCTGGCGAGAGTGGATAAGGTGGACATCGTAAGTTTTGCCTGCCCGGTCACGTTTTTTTGATAATTACCCTTATTCACAAATCAAATGATATTAGATTCTGGAAATTAGAAATTGGGAACTAGGAAGTAGTAAAAATTAGAAGCTGGAATTTGATAATTGCCAATATCCAATTTCCAGATCAAGTCGCTATTTTGAATTAGAACTTCGGTAGTCAACTCACTTATCATTAGAGTTCAATTGTAGAGAGGTGATATGTTAGCTAAGGTGCTTTCGGCAGCCGTGTTAGGTATTGATGCTTATCTGGTAGAAGTGGAAGTCCATCTGGAAGGGATGTCGCCCTATTTTGGTATTGTGGGTTTACCTGATGGAGCGGTAAAAGAGTCTCGCGAGCGAGTACAAGCGGCAGTGAAGAATTCCGATTTCCATTTCCCCATCAAACGCATCATTGTCAATTTGGCTCCCGCAGACATCAAGAAGGAAGGATCAGCTTTCGATCTTCCTATCGCTGTTGGAATTCTAACTGCATCCGGTCAGGTGCGCCCAGAGAAACTTTTGCGGTATGCTCTTCTGGGTGAATTATCTTTGGATGGCAGTCTATGCTCGATTCGTGGCGGACTGCCTATCTCAATTACTGTGTACAATGCTGGCCTGGAGGGCATCAAAAAAAGTAGAAACAATCTTGTCCCAAATAAATACAGCTACACAAACTTGGCAAAATGATATTATGAAATATGTTTCAGAAAATCTCAATTCCGATCCCCATATTGTTGGTTACAAAATATATTTATCAAAACTAAAATCATCCAATAATCTTGCTCCAATAATTGAAAAGCTATCAAATAAATTACTCTATGATTCATTAAACGATGAGCAAAAAGAAGTTATTCGCAAAGATATAAAAATGTTCATAGGCTTCCAAAATATATTTACCCAGACAAGCTGACCACAACCACAAATAAACATAAATAAAAATATTAACAGTAAAAATCCATAACAGTACATGCATAATAAACGGCAACTCATAAACAAATTCTTTCATCTCATCTTTTGGGAACCTGTTTAAAATTAATTTTACAATTGCTATGAATAGTAAAACCAATATCTCACATGACAATCGCATGCAGATAACGAGGAAAGCTGTTCGATGAACTCAAGTTTTGAGAGTTTTCAACACATCTTGGAAATACAAAATAACCAGCATTTCCATTACTCGTATCTGATGCGTCGTCCGTTAGCAGGATCAATGCCAACTATGATTTTGCCTTTTACTAACTCTTTCTTTTTGTCAAGACTTTTTAAACTCATACTCTTTTCTCCCTTCATTATTTATTATTGTTGATCTTATGAAAAGATTTGTTAATTTCTTAGTGATCTTTAAAATAATTCTACCGTAACATAGACATCGTTAGCAGGATATAATACAGATCCGTGCTATTGTTGAAATACTGTTAGAGATAGAGGCATATTATGATTACAAAAAATCAAATCCATACATTGGCTAATACCATAGCTAAAAAGTTCGGAACGCAGAAGATATTTTTGTTTGGTTCATATGCTTATGGGCAACCTCAATCTGAGAGTGACATAGATTTATGCATCATTACTGATTTGGGGAAAAAGAGAAAGATAGAGTTAATTAGAGATATACGACGAGAGATTAGTTTAAATTTTCAGTTACCTATAGATATTTTGCTTTATGATAATGTAGAATTTAATGAAAGAGCAATTCATCAAAACACTTTGGAGTATAAGATTTTAAATCAAGGAATCATAATTAATGGATAATTTAGAGATAGCAGAAGAGTGGTTTGAAGTAGCAGAAATGGATATATCTTCTGCGAAATATCTTAAGGGAATGCACCCCACCCCGATTGAGATAGTATGTTATCACTGCCAACAATCATCCGAGAAATATTTGAAAGGATATTTGGCATTAAATGGAAATGAGATTATAAAGACACATGATTTGTTACAACTCAATAAATTATGTGTAAGATATGAGGATGAATTTAAATTAGTTGAAGAAGAATGCATTCGGCTTACAGATTATGGAGTGAATATAAGATATCCATATCCGGTGGATTTAAATTCAACAGACATGAAATTAGCGGTTAAAGATGCTGAAAAGATAAAGAGATTCATTTTAAGAAAAGTTGAATTGATAAAATCAAAGAATAACAAAAATAATTCAAAACAAGATAAGCATTGAAGATATATTTTTTTAAGTGCAAGAACAGTCATTGAGTATAAAAACGCATAAAAACCTGCTAACAATCGTTTCCACCTGACGGCGAACGCCGTTGCATGATTTGAGGTTTTTGGATTTTGAGAAGCATTAGTGAAAGGTCCATACTATTACATTCGCCGCAGGTGAAACGGGACTACTTACTACAATGCAAGTAAAAAATAAAAAGTTTTTTGTCTCAATGAGATCCCGTTGGGAAAAATTTGAAAAATCCTTTCATCATTTCCCGTCAGAGGCAAAAAATTTAAAAAATGTTTTTCTGTGTTCAGAGCGTAAAAATCCTGTCAGCGTCAGTCAAGAGCCTGATTGTAAATATGTCGTTTTGCCGGTAAGTCCCATTTGCCAGGCTTTCCAAACTACTCTTACTTCCGTAGATTAATTTGTTTTTTTATTAGTTTTACTAATGTTCTTATTCGTTTGGGAAAGCCCCCCAAAAAAACGGGGCAGGTGGGACTGTGGACATAATCTGTGTCGAAGACATCTCTTCGAGATTAGGTAAGGCATCCCGCGACTTTATCGGAACCCTCAGGAAAGCTCAACGTCACAGTCCCGGCATAATTCCTCTTTTCGGGGAGAACCGACTGTGGAAGGATACCCTATTATTATTTTAAAAATTGTCAAAAAGCAGTTGTTTTCAGACTAAAACTGGTTTCTTTGAATTCTGTTTCTTTTTCCTATTTTTTTTCTGGTTGTAAAGGTGTTCTAACTCCAATATTACTATCTGGGTTTCTTCTCGAAATTCATACCTGTGATGATCTTTTATTAACGCCCAAATTAATTGAAGTAATTGGCTAGTACATGCAGTAATATTTTTTGTACAATTGGGCTTTTGCAATCGTCTTCTCAGATAACGTATTCTTACTTCAGGGATATACCTGGATGTTTCTCCTGTCATTATGTAAATGACCCACCGAAGTCTCCGATTGCCGATTTTGTTAATTCTGAAATAATGCCGACCATTACCTGATGTATCGAGCCGAAGATTCAGACCTGCCAGTTTTTGGATTTGTTTATCTCTTGAAGATCCCTGATGGGAAAATGTTTGTATTTAGACAGGTCTTGCACTTCAGCAATAAAGAGCACTGCAGTTAATTCAGAAATTCCTTTGATAGATGTCAATATTTCAAACCAGGGTGTTTGCTTCGCTAATTTTATCATTATCAATGGTTTAGAAATCTTTCTTAATTGTTTTTTGAGAGTATTGATCATTAATAAAAAGGAATCAATCCGCCAGCTGGCGGCTTTGCGGTACAGATATCCTTTTTACCCTGAAACTGAGGTTTTACAGATTTAGAGAGAAAAAATATTAGTTTTATTGGAATACATGATATAAATTCCGCCAGTTTAAAAAAGGAGCCTTTTAAACCTAACCCGTGAGTTGGAAAGGGCATAAGAAAAAGAGTAAGTCCACCAAGCAGAGGGTGGATATTTTTTTTATAAGGAGAAGAACATGACTTTTAAAGTAAAAACACATATTGCCGATGAAAAATCTTTGAATAGGACAATCACACGGCTTGCTCATGAAATTCTGGAGAAGTGCAAAGGAACAGAGAATGTCGGTATTATCGGGATCCGTACACGTGGAGAGTATCTTGCCAACCGTATTGCAAGTAAAATTGAAGAAATAGAGAAAGTGAAGCTGCCTGTTGGTGTATTGGATGTGGTAATGTACAGGGATGATTTCAGAATGAAAGGTAAACTCCCAACAATAGAAATTACTGATATTCCGTTCGAAGTTGATGATAAAATATTGATCATAGTAGATGATGTAATTTACACCGGCAGGACTATTAGAGCTGCGCTTGATGCTTTGATGGATTTCGGACGTCCATTATGTATTCAATTAGCAGTTTTAGTTGACCGTGGACATCGTGAATTACCAATAAAAGCAGATTATATCGGCAGAAATATTCCAACTTCAGAGGGGGAAGAGGTGAGCGTGAAGATGAAAGAAATCGATGGAGAAGATGGAATTTATCTATTGGAGGAGGATAAATGAACCTGAGTATTAAACATTTGTTTGGTTTGCAAGGTGTACCAAAGGATGATATCACAGCAATACTGGATACGGCATTTTCTTTCAGGGAAGTTCTCGAAAGACCTGTAAAAAAAGTACCAACACTTCAAGGGAAGACTATTGTGAACCTTTTTTTTGAACCTTCTACAAGAACACGTATTTCTTTTGAACTGGCAGAAAAAAGGCTTTCTGCCGATACTGTGAATTTTTCTGCTTCCAGTAGTAGCCTGAGTAAAGGAGAGAGTCTCAAGGATACAATTCAAAATCTATTTGCAATGAAGATGGATGTTGTAGTTATGAGACATCCAGCTCCTGGTTCGGTGAAACTTTTATCGCAATTTGTTGATGCTGTGATTATAAATGCCGGTGATGGAACTCATGAGCACCCGACTCAAGCACTACTTGATATGATGTCTCTAAAGGAGAAAGTTGGAGAACTGGAAGGTCTAAATGTAGCTATTATCGGGGATATCCGCCATAGTAGAGTTGCTCTTTCCAATATCTACGGACTTAAAACTATGGGCGCAAATATAATGTTATGTGGTCCTCCAACTTTCATTCCTTATGGTGTTGAATCACTTGGAGTTGATGTTACTTATAATCTTGATGAGGCACTTGCATTTGCTGATACTGTGAATGTTTTACGTATTCAAAAGGAGAGGCAGGATATTGGGCAATTTCCCTCGCTTCGTGAATATAGAAATCTTTATGGTTTAACGCGTGAAAGGCTTGATAAATTAAAGAAGCAAATTACAATTATGCATCCCGGACCTATTAACAGGCAGGTGGAAATCGATTCCGAAATTGCAGATAGTGAACATTCAATTATCCTTCATCAGGTTCTCAATGGTGTGGCAATTCGTATGGCTATTCTTTACTTGTTAGCCGGTGGAAAATAAAAAGAGTAGGAGCAGAAAATGCAGATAAAAGAGATTAATAATAAGGCTCTGTTTACTAATGCAAAAGTAGCGGACCCATTTAAAGATTCTATATACGATGCAGATATTCTTGTTGAAAAAGGTAAGATTAAAAAAATCGGTAAAAATATTCCTGTTGATGGAATTAATGAAGTGATAGATCTTAAAGGTTTAATGATTTCTCCGGGTTTTATTGATATTCATGTACATTTTCGAGAGCCGGGATATGAATATAAAGAGACAATTGAAACCGGATGCCGGTCTGCATTAGCCGGTGGTTTTACACAGGTCTGTTGTATGCCGAATACAGACCCTGCGATTGATACTCAGGAAAGTGTACGTTTTATTTACCGGAAGGCAGAGAGTCAGTTGGTCAATGTTTATCCTATTGCCGCTATAACTAAAGGTAGAAAGGGAAAAGAACTTACAGAAATGGTTGAACTCTCAGAATCCGGGGCAGTTGCTTTTTCCGATGATGGTACTCCTCTGGAGAATTCTCAAATCATGCGTTATGCCCTTGAATACTCATGTATTGTAGATAAACCTATAATCAACCATGCTGAGGATTTTGCTTTAAAAGCTAATGGCTTGATGAATGAGGGAATCGTTTCTACGCAATTGGGTATAAGCGGAAATCCCTCTCTCGCCGAAGAAGTAATGATATATCGTGATCTTTCCCTGGCTCGCTTTACAAAAGCCAGAATCCATATTCCTCATGTTACTACTGCCGGTTCCGTTGATCTGGTTCGAAAGGCAAAAGCTGATGGGGTTAGAGTAACAGCAGAAGTAACGCCGCATCATTTTTCACTGACAGATGAGTTTATGCGTTCTTTTGATGCTAATGGGAAAGTTTCTCCACCCCTGCGGACTGAGAAAGATAGATTGGCATTAATAGAAGGGCTTAAAGACGGGACGATTGATGTAATCGCAACTGACCATGCACCGCATACTTACGAAACTAAAGAGACTTCTTTGGATTTGGCTTCATCCGGTATGATCGGATTGGAAAGTGCCTTCGGTTTGGCGATGACAAATCTCGTTCATCAAGGACATTTAACTTTAATGGAGTTGGTGAAAAAGATGACTATTAACCCTGCTAAAGTAATGAATCTCAAACTGCCGGAAATTAAAGAGGGTGAAGAAGCGAATTTTACCATTTTCGATCCTGACGAATGGTGGGTCTTTAGTAAAAAGGATATATATTCTAAATCTCATAATACACCATTTTTAGGTTCTGAATTTACGGGACGTGTAAAATCAGTGTTCACAAAATTGAGATATGTGACTTTATAAGAAGGCTTAAATAATTAATTTGTGTAATGATGACTAATCCCGAAGTTTCGGGATTTTTTCGGATAATGTGAAATATTCAAGTAGATATCGTGAAGTACTAATAGATAATCCCGATGAATATCGGGACAAAGTTTGCCCTTAGTCAGGTTGTTTATAGAAAAAATATAATTGTTATCGTTATTATTAAATTTTCACTTGATTGCAGTTTAATTCTAACCTAATTTCCTTGTCGTGATGATATGTATGTTAGAGATGGAAAAACGACATGATATTTTCCACTTTTTGTTGAAAAATGCTACAATAGATTGAGTAATTTTCCATCTATAAAAAGGTGATATCATGCAAAGTTTTCCCTACGGGTTGTAGACCATCTATTGACAATGTTAGGTTTGTAAATCGATGAGTATAGATATTCCTAAAGATTTTGATGTATATAAGCAGGACCTTGAAGTAAATGAGCTATTTGTTCGTGATAAATTACAATTGAATATTGAAAATTGGGTGAAATTTAGATTTACAATACACGTAGGTAATAATGTTGAAAATCTAGTAAGTGACCAAATAATTTCTGAAGATGTAAAAGAATCTTATCGAGAGTTAGCAAAATCACATTATGAAGTCATAACATCTCTAGGATGCTGTAAGTTAGCTTTAGATAATGTTAAAAGCTATATTCGTACTGCCCCATTAATTTATAAAAAAGAACTAAAAGATTTTTATTTTCATATAGGATGTTTACTTGATAATCTTGCTCACTTAATATATATATTGAATGACTCAAATAGTGCAACAGAGACAAATAAATATGGTCATCAAGTGAGGCATTGGATTGACTGGGGACAATTAAAAGATTATGATGAATACAAAATCTATAAAAGAGATTCAAACTTAAATGGGATTATAAATATTAGGAATATGATTACTCATTCATGGAAAATACCTGAAGTATATGATAAGATAACCAGAAAAGGACCATATTGGCCTTTAAAAATTAGAACTGAAAGAGTGTATTATTGGCCGTATGATGAATATTATAAAATGTTTAAAAAATATAAAAAGTGGATATTAATTTTAGAAACAGTTGAGAATGATCTCAAATTTATTGAAAGATTTCAAAATGATATTTTTGGTAAATTAATAAAATCAGTACATATTTTTGAAAAAAATTACAGTATAGAAATCATTTAAGATTAACTAATAATTGGAAAATATTTTGAATAAATCGGTAATATGGATTCCTTTTGCAATTTATTTTATAGTCTTCTTTTATTCGATTATCCCAAGTTTATTATTAACAATATACTTTATCATTTCACCTTTTTTACTAGTTTTCGGTTCAATTTTTATCAAATTTTTAACTCCTTCTATTAGTGGTAAAATGCCTACAGATAACCAAAGGAAAAAGGTTGATGATATAACTGAAAATATTGGTTATAAACTGGGTGTTTTATTTAAACGAATTAATGAAGATATTTTAGATAATATTCCACTGCTAATTCCAAGAAAAACTATAATTATTCCTATTCAGAATAAAGTAACAATTTTTTCTACTAAGTATATCGAAAATATTGTCAATAGGTACCATAATAGACTAGAAAGATTCCTCGCAAACAGGCTACTAGAATCTGATTCACATTTACACAAAAAGTCGCTACCTAAAATAATCCTCCCATTAGCATTTCTGGTTGTTTTGATTATTGAAATATTTGTATCGATATATTTTGCAATACTTTCTTTTATGCCTATCATGATATTTTTTATTTTATGGTTCATTACAGTGAAACTTTTAATATTTATAATTTAAAACCTAACCATTGCGGAGACTGTGTGAAAACTCTCAAAGAATTATCATTCTGAATGAGACTTAGTATAATGAAGTATCTTTTCTCCTCTATGAAAGATATTCTTTGTTTCGCCTTAGAATTACATTTTCACATAGTTCTCAGGTTTTCACACAGTCTCTGCGTGGAGATAACGGCTTGAGCTGTTCGATGAATTTGAAATTTGAGTAGTTTTTAAAAGATTTGAGAAGAAAAAAAAAGAAGGTTATTTTCCTTTCGGTGTGGCTGAGCGGTTGCCCATTATTTGGTATAAAATAATGATCTAAAAATTCGTAAATTCATCATCAAGGAATCTGATAAGTGAAAGAACTATTAGAACAATATCTAAAAAATCTCACACACACTGCCCAGCGCGGCGATGCACGTGAAGAAAGTTATTACAAGCATCTTGATGATTTAATTAAACAGTATGCAGAAATTCAAAAAATAAAAAATGTAGATGTAACTATCCTTCCCAAAAAGACCGAAGCAGGAAATCCCGATTTTCGTATTTGGGACGGAGAAAATCATATAACCGGTTACATTGAAGCCAAAGACCCTTCCGTTACAAATCTTGATTATATCGAAGATACGGAACAATTGAAACGTTATCTCTCGACATTTCCAAATGTCATTTTGACTAATTTTTACGAATTTCGTTTATACCGTGAAGGTGAGCGTATTGCCCAAACGATTGTAGGGCGTCCTATTGTTGCGAAAAGATTACAAATTGCGCCGCCTGTTGAAAAAATTGATCAGTTTATAAAATTATTTGAAATATTCTTTTCTTTCTCTCTTCCAAAGGTTAGCTCTGCTCGTTTGTTGGCTGTTGAATTAGCTAAGCGCACTCACTTTCTGCGCGATGAAGTCATTGCTGTTGAAATGCCTGCCTGTCCTACGGATGCAGACAGGGGCCATAACCAGATTCTTGGTTTTTACGAAGCCTTTAAAAAATATTTGATTGGAACGTTGACTGAAAAACAATTCGCAGACCTTTACGCTCAAACGATTACTTATGGACTTTTCGCTGCACGGACGAGAATCCCAAAAGGTCGTGATGAATTTAACCGCAGACTGGCTTTTGATTATATTCCACATACTATCGGCATCCTTCGTGATGTATTCCGGTTTATCTCTTTAGAAGATCCGCCCAAATCATTACAAATTATTGTCGAAGATATTGCCGAAATATTACATGTTACCGATGTCAATAAAATACTTCATGAATATCACCGAACAGGAAAAGGCAGAGACCCTATAATTCATTTTTATGAGACGTTTCTGGCAACTTATGATCCTGAAATCCGTGAACGGCGCGGCGTCTATTACACACCTGAAGCCGTTGTCGGTTATATTGTCCGTTCCATTCACTCCATATTAAAATCCCATTTTGGTCTGGCAGACGGTCTTGCCAGCGAAGAGGTTAAACTGCTCGATCCGGCAGGCGGCACATTGACCTTTCCTGCCGAAGCAATTCGTTTGGCAGCCGATGAATTTAAGAAAAAATACGGCGAAGGCGGTTTACATCACTGGATAAGCAAACACATTCTTGCCGACTTTTACGCCTTTGAACTGATGATGGCGCCCTATGCCATTGGTCATTTGAAGATGGGATTTATTTTTGATGAACTCGGTTATAAGATGGCTGATGACGAACGTTTTAAACTCTATTTAACCAATACGTTGGAAATAGAAGAAATCAAACAGATTGCCATTCCGGGATTGAGTTCATTAAGCGAAGAAAGTCATCTGGCGGGAAAAGTTAAAAGAGAACAGCCGATTCTGGTGGTTCTCGGCAATCCGCCCTACAGCGGTATTTCTGCAAACATCAATGAATGGACAGAACGATTATTAAAAGAAGATATTGATGGTACGCAGAGTTATTATAAAGTGGACGGTCAACCGCTTGGAGAGAAAAAACTATGGCTGCAGGATGATTATGTCAAATTCCTGCGTTTTGCCCAGTGGAAAATCCAGACATCCGGTTACGGCATTGTGGGAATGATTACCAATCACAGTTATCTGGATAATCCTACTTTTAGCGGTATGCGTCAGAGTTTGATGAAAACCTTTGATGAGATATACATTCTCGACCTGCACGGCAACAGCCTGAAAAAAGAAACCACGCCCGAAGGTGGAAAAGATGAAAATGTGTTTGATATTCGCCAGGGCGTGGCCATCGCTCTATTTGTAAGAAATAAAGAAGCCAAAGAGCCGAAAGTATTTCATCTGGATAAATACGGATTAAGAGAGGAAAAATACAAATGGCTGGATAAGAACGAGTTTAATGAAAAAAATTATCTTAAGATTAAGCCTGCTTCGCCCTGGTATTTTTTTATTCCCCGAAATACATCGCATATACAACAATATTTAGAATGGAAAAAAATTAATGAAATTTTTCCGGTGAATGTGACTGGAATTGTGACGGCACGAGACAATTTAGCAATTGATTTTGATAAGAATGCTCTTAAAAATAAAATTATGATGTTCAGGAATAAAAACTTGCCTGACGAAGTAGTTAGAGATGGTTTAAAACTAAAAGATAACTATCAATGGAAACTAACCGAACAAAGAAAACAATTTGAAAAAGTTGATAATTGGGAAGAATATTTTTCAAAAATTCTGTATCGTCCATTTGATATTCGACATATTTATTATCAAGATAATGTCGTATTTCGAACTCGTCATGAAGTCATGCGCCACATGCTGGAAGAAAATATTTCGTTATGTTTTATGAGACAATATTCAGGTGATACTCCTTATTCTCACTTTTTAGTATCAGAACACATGGTTGACAATCGTACATTTTTTAGCAGTAAAGGCATTATTCAACAAGCACCTTTGTACATTTATCCCGAGGACAAAAAAAATAATCCTAGAACTGGCGCAACAATGATGATTGTTTTTGAGCCGAGAAAGTCCTATGGCAAAAAACCTAATATAGCGACGATTATTTTCGAAAAATTAAATGCAACTTTTGGGAAAAGACTTACCCCGGAAGCAATTTTCTATTACATCTACGGCGTATTTTATAGTAATGTTTACCGCGAAACCTACACCGAATTTTTAAAGATTGATTTCCCACGGGTGCCTTTTACAGCAAATTATGACCTGTTCAAGGCAATGGGAATGATGGGCAAAGAACTGGCTGACTTGCACCTGCTCAAAAGTAAAGTCCTTGATTCACCCATTGCTAAATATCAGGGCAGCGGCGTCAACGACCGGATTGAAAAGATTACTTACAAAGAGGACGAAAACCGCATTTATATCAATAAAGATAAATACTTTGAAGGCATTACACCTGAAGTTTGGAATTATCACATTGGGGGTTATCAAGTTTTACATAAGTATTTGAAAGACAGAAAAGGAAGAATAATGGACGATGCGCCGCATTATTGCCGGATTATTACAGCCTTGAGCAAAACCATAGAAATTCAAGAAAATATAGATAAAATTTATCCGGAAGTAGAAAAGGAACTTGTTGATTTTTAGAATAAAGAATATCAATAAAGTAAAAACCACATAACCATTGCGTCAAACTGGCCGCAGTGGCTGTGCGGAAATTTCAGTTTTGGTACTCCGCATTAAAGTTCTTGGGTCAATGAAGTTCTTTCCCCCGAAAGCTTGCGGCAGGTTATTTAAAACGTTAAGTAGCTTCAAACAATAAGATGCGAGAATTTAAAAAGTTAGTTTCAAGGTGAATGATTATCAAAATAGAGGGAGGATTGTTATGAACACAAGATCGTTTCATGCCGTACACTTGGTATTGACCTTTCTGCTCATTTGCACCACTTTGACTTATGCACAGGAACTAAAGCCGATCCAGCTTTTAGAGCCGCAATTCGAGGGTGGTCGACCCCTGATGCAGGTATTGAAGGACAGAAAGTCTTCGCGCACATTCAGCGCTGAGAAGTTACCCATGCAGGTGCTTTCAAATATGCTCTGGGCAGCGTTCGGAGTAAATCGTACGGATTCAGGAAAGCGTACTGCACCAACTGCGATGAATCGGCAGGAAATCGATATTTACGTTGCCACTGCTGATGGACTTTACATTTATGATGCGAAGGCACACACATTGAAGCCGGTTCTGGCAGAAGACATCCGTGCTTTGACCGGGCGTCAGCCGTTTGTGCAAGAGGCACCTGTGAACCTCATCTTTGTGGCGGATTTCTCAAAGATGGGTAAGGGGAAAGAAGACCAAAAGGCTTTCTACTCAGCTACCGACACTGGCTTCATTAGCCAGAATGTTTACCTGTACTGTGCTTCAGAAGGATTGGCGACTGTTGTACGTGGCGCAGTGGATAAGCCAGCCATGGCGAAGGTGATGAACCTGCGACCGGATCAGAAAGTCATCCTCGCGCAATCGGTGGGATACCCAAAAAAGTAGTCATGCGGAGATAAGCAAACAGGAGTGAACTTGACATTTAGGAGGTGGGATAAAATAAAATACTCGTTTCAAATCCATAATTCTTTTAGTGATAATTGGACGAAAAATAGAAATGTCCAGGTTAATTAATCCCACCTCCTTAACAAATTAGGCAAGTAAAGACGTTGCTAACCCACACTACACAGGATGGCAAAATACTGAGGGTAATTTTTTTTCGTTAGATGCTTCATTGGAATCAGTGATAAGTTAACCCTACAACGTAATTTAGCAGATTTAACACTATATGCTGTATTGATGTTATTAAAAGGATGCAATATATTGTACGAAAAAAGTCTAAGTGACGTAGTAGGGTTAATTGCGTTTGAATGTAGAACAAGGAACAAGGATTTTTGAAGTTAAAAAAAGGGCAGGTGCTTTAGAGAATTGCAAATAATTGTGAAAAGTGTTATTATCAAAAGTAGCGATTTTTGAAGGTTTTGTGAATTTTTGTGAAAGTTGGAAGTAAGGAAAGAAGTGAAAAATAAAATGCAACTTTGCCATATTTTTCATCAAATATGGCAGATAGGTAGAAAAAAAGTCCATGAAATAAGGTTCATATATGGAAATTTTTCCATATATTGACAATGTTAGCATTGAAAAAGACAGAAGGAGAATATTGATGAATCGTATTTTTTTTGTATTTTGTGTAATGCCAATTATTGTGATTGGATTTGGAAGTTGTAATAAACTGACCGAATCAAAAAATGAACTACCGACTTGCGAAATAACAAGTCCTCTCAATAATACAGAGATTAAACAGGGCACAACTGTAAGAATTGTAGTTGAGGCCGAAGACAAAGACGGACATATAAAAGAAGTCCGCTATTATATCGATGGTATCGGCGTATATTCAAAGTCAACATTTCCGTACAATTATGAATGGGATACAAATTATGAATCTGTTGGTAATCATACAATAAGAGTTGTCGCAATAGACGATGAAAACGAAGAAGCCGAGGATGAAATAATAGTGATTATCAGCATTCCTAAACCGACAGTAACGACCGAATCTGTTACAGACATAACATACACGGCGGCAAGCAGCGGTGGTAATGTGATTTCAGATGGTGGAGCGAGCGTCACTGCCCGAGGTATTTGTTGGAGTACTTCGTCTAATCCCACGACCAATGATAATCATACCACTGACGGAAGCGGAACCGGTAGCTTTACTAGTTCGATTACCGGACTTTCACCATGTATAAAATATTACGTGAGAGCCTATGCAACAAATATTAAAGTAACAGCTTATGGACAACAAATCTCTTTTACTACTTCTGGTGAAGGTGGCACGGTCACTGACATTGATGGCAATGTCTATAGAACTGTAAAAATCGGTGATCAGTGGTGGATGACAGAGAACTTGCAAGTAACCAAATATCGTAATGACGATGCGATACCGAAAGTCACAGTTACTAGTATAGAGTTTCAATAAAATCTTTACATTAATAATATTTTTTGCTATATTTCCTATGTAAATAGATATTATAAAAAACATGGAGAAATTATGGCAAGAAAAACAAAGAG
>Ga0307433_1000185_pt1 | contig 56998 bp, 53 predicted proteins | sample SalMarWE160210MG_FD_202166 | JGI IMG/M metagenome (GOLD analysis project Ga0307433, IMG submission 202166) | Salt marsh sediment microbial communities from the Plum Island Ecosystem LTER, Massachusetts, United States - WE1603-210 | ecosystem: Environmental > Aquatic > Marine > Intertidal zone >...
TTTTTAATCCTATTGCCCAAACCTTTTTTACCATAATATACCTCTTTTGATTATTGATATAATTTACAAAAAAGGCTTTTTAATTCCAATAAGTATCTTATATTTGTTTATGACGAGTAACTTATCAGACTTTCTATAAAAATTAATTTGGGCATAATTGACTTTTTACTATTTCTTATGATTTTACTTTAGATATTTAGGGGGTGTAATATAATAGATTTTTCATTCTCGGAGACCCGTTCATACGAATCGCCTGATCTGGCGACTGAACTTAGAATAATACAAAAATCCATTTTACTTCTTCTTCCCAGAGGGATGTCTTCGACACACCCCCTAAAGGTTATGTTAATAAACCCCCCTTAGTAATGTCAAGATATAAATTCCTGATTACACCTGTCAGGTTTATAAAAATAATCTATTTTGTGGTAAAATAATCTACAAAACCTTACAGATGTAGTAAGGTAACTATTTAGTAAAAAGTATTCCTTTAGCATTTTTTCTATCGGATTTTCTATAAAAACTAAACTTTTATATCTTCGCATTTTATTAATGTTCCACAATCAGGAGTGTCTCATCTCAAAGAGATGTCGTTGGGATGGAGATGATTTTGGCAAGAGTAGAGTGAATATTTGATTCTTTTATCAGTTTAGTAGAATCAAATCCATCCCAGGAAGATGGAATTTAGTGCTATCAATAATAGAAATAATCCATATAATTTCCTAATAATCATTGAGGGTAATCTGATAGTAATATTAGCACCGAAAATTGCACCAACTAATAAACCAAGTGCTACTGGAGCAGCCAATAAAACATCAAATTGTCCTGCCAGACCATAACATATTACCCCGGGTAATCCAACTGGTAAGAGTAATGCTCCAAGTGAAGTGCCGATTGCTATTTTATGATTATAATGAAAAAATGTACTCAAGACCGGCACGATTATTACACCACCGCCAATACCAAAGAGTCCCGAAAACAGGCCTGCAATTATTCCGAGCAATAGAATTAAGAAACTATTGGAATTTGGTTTTTTTATTGATTTTGGGTCAGTGTTTGAAGAATAATTTTTTTCTTTTTTTAAAATCGATTGCCATAATTCAACGGGTTCGATGAATCTCCAACTCGCATATAGTAAAAACAGACTGTATAATTGCATGAGTGTTTTTGCAGGTAGATTTAACGCAATCTTCGCACCACCAAAAACGCCGGTAACTAATCCAAGAGCGATCAAAGCTGATACTTTAATGTCGATTAATTTTGCTCTGTAATACGCCAGTACAGCAAATATTGCGACTGGTAATAAAAGAGCTGCCAATGAAGTGCCATTTGCTAAAGTCTGAGGAAATCCTGCAAATATAATTAATGCCGGTACGATAATTACACCGCCACCAATTCCGAACATGCCGGACATAACCCCGGCTATTAACCCTATTAATAATACTATTCCGTTTTGTGATATCAATATGCGTTTAAAATATAGTTTAAGTTTGAAGAAAAGTTAAAGGCCCCGTAGAAAGTGAGGCTTTTAGTTTATATGTTATCTTTAATCTTTCTCCATAAACGGGTAACGGTAATCTTTTGGCGGCACAAAAGTCTCTTTTGTAGTTCTTGGAGATACCCATCTAAGCAGATTGATCATGCTGCCAGCTTTGTCATTTGTACCCGAAGCACGGCTTCCACCAAATGGCTGTTGTCCAACAACAGCGCCGGTTGGTTTGTCGTTTATATAGAAATTACCTGCTGCGTTAAGTAAGATTTTAGAAGCAAGAAGAATAGCCTCACGGTTTCGGGCGAAGATCGCACCAGTTAGAGCATAAAGAGAGGTTGTGTTGCAAAGGTTTAGAGTTTCTTCATATTTATTATCATCATAAATATAAAGTGTGATAACAGGACCAAAGATTTCTTCTTCCATCGTTTTAAAATGCGGATCCTTTGCAACAATAACAGTGGGTTCAATGAAATAACCTTTAGAATCATCGTATCCGCCGCCGATAATAATTTTGGCATCATTTGATTTTTTTACAAATTCGATATACGAGATAATTTCGTCGTAAGATGCTCTATCTATGACAGCATTCATAAAATTGGAGAAGTCTTTGACATCACCAATTTTTATTGTTTTTATTGTTTCAATCAATTTTTCTTTTAAATCCTTCCAAATTGAGGCAGGAATATAAGCTCGTGATGCTGCTGAGCATTTTTGTCCCTGGTACTCAAATGCTCCCCTGATAATTGCAGTATTCAGTTCGTCTATATCTGCACTATTGTGGACAAATATAAAATCTTTTCCGCCAGTTTCGCCTACAATTCTCGGATATGTATGATAAGATGAGATATTCTCACCAATTACTCGCCACATGCTTTGGAATACTGCAGTACTTCCGGTAAAGTGCACACCTGCTAATTTCGGATGTTTTAGAACGTTGGGTCCGACATTAGCACCTGAACCGGGGACGAAATTGATCACACCGTCAGGTAATCCTGCTTCTTTGAATAGTTTCATTAAATAGTAAGCGGAAAAAACAGCAGATGAGGCTGGCTTCCAGAGAACGGTATTGCCCATTAATGCAGGTGAGGTTGGCAGATTCCCTGCAATTGAAGTGAAATTGAATGGTGTTACTGCGAAGACGAAGCCTTCGAGAGCACGCTGTTCAACGCGATTCCATATCCCTTTTGAAGAGAAAGGCTGCTGCTCGTAAATCATTTCCATATACTTAGAGTTGAAGTTCCAGAAGTCTATGAGTTCACAAGCTGAGTCGATTTCAGCCTGAAAAGCGTTCTTGCTCTGGTTTAGCATTGTAGCAGCGTTTAGAGTAGCACGAAAGGGGCAAGAAAGTAATGCTGCCATTTTTTTAAAAATGCTGGCTCGCACAGACCATGGCATTACCGACCAGGTTTTCCATGCTTCTTGAGAAGCTTCAACAGCTGCTTCAATCTCTTTTGGACCTGCTTTATGATAGGTTGCTAAAACGTGCTGATGATTGTGCGGCATAACACATTTTCCAAGATTGCCGGTCTTAACTTCTTTTCCTCCAATGATAACAGGAATTTCAATGTTCTCACTGGAAAGTTTATCCAGCATTTCCTGGAGTTCTTTTCGTTCTGCGCTTCCTGGTTTGTAGCCAAGGATAGGTTCGTTTACAGGTTCGGGTAATGAAAATTTAGCATTACACATAACTCACATCTCCTTTGGTTTAATTTGATTTTGAATTGATGTTGGTTTATTATTCATCTTCACGTTTCTAAGTTAATAAACCATTTTGAATTTAGGTATGAGAATTTTGTTGTTTCAGGAAATGTTGAGTATTTTGATAAATAAAAAAGTCCCCCGACAGAAGCCGGGGGAAGGTTGAACCTGCGGACTAAATCCTTATTGTGATAAGTTCGCAGACAAGACTGGGTTAAAGTCTTGTTTTAAGTTAAAAATTTTAATATCTTATGCAAGTAAAATATTATTAAGGAGGTCAAATGGCTAAAGTATTAGGTTTAGATATTGGCACTAATTCAATCGGATGGGCACTAATAGACGATGAGAAAAGTAAAATCGTTGATACTGGAGTTAGAATTTTCCAAGAAGGCGTGAATAGAACAACTAGTGGGAGTGAAGAATCAAAAAATGCTGATAGAAGAATAGCAAGAGGAATTAGAAGACAGAATGCTCGCTATCGCAGTCGGAGAGATGATTTGATAGTAAGTCTGATCAAACTACAAATGTATCCGAAAGAAAAAGATGAAGAGGCAAATTTTTATAAGATTGATCCTTATGAAATTCGGGAAAAAGGACTTGATGAAAAACTGACACTGTTGGAAATTGGAAGGGCTTTGTTTCACATAAATCAGAGACGGGGATTTAAATCAAACCGGAAAACTGCTACTAAAGAAAAAGGAAAAATCTATGATGGAAAAGGTGAAATCGCCGGAATTACTGAAACGGCTAAAGCAATCTCTGAAGAAAGTTATAGAACTCTTGGCGAATATCTCGCATATTTAGACCCAAAAGAAAAACGACGTAGAAATCGCTATACTTTACGGTCTATGTATTCTGATGAGTTTAATATACTTTGGGAAAAGCAGAGACAGTTTTATCCAGAAATTTTAACAGATGATGCTAAAAATTGTATTTACGATGCGATTTTCTTTCAGCGTAAATTAAAATCACAGAAGCATACCATAGGATATTGTACTTTTGAACCTAAAAAAAGATGTGCACCAAAAAGTTCTCCTGTTTTCCAGTATTATAGAATTCTTGAACAGGTTTCGCGGCTTACAATAACAACAGACAATCGATTTGGTGAAAAATTAACCGACGATGAACGATTTCTTCTTACTAATGAGTTAAATGAGAGGTCAGAACTTAAATTTAGTAGAATAAAGAAAATTTTAAAGTTACCTCCCGACAGTTATTTCAATCTTGAACAACAGAAAAAGTTACTTGGAAATAGGACCGGATATGAATTTGCAAAGGCTTTTGGGAAAAAATGCTGGTTTTCATTTTCTCCTGAAAAAAAGCACGAAATTTGGCATACGTTACATTTTTCTAATGATGATGAATGGCTAAAAAAGTATGCTTCTGAAAAGTGGGGATTAGATAGCAATTCCGTTGAAAAATTGATGAAAGTATCATTAGAAAATGGATATGCTAGATTGAGTTCCAAGGCTATGAAAAATATTATTCCGTTTTTTGAAGAGGGAATGGCTTACGACAAGGCAGCTCTTGAAGCTGGATATCATCATAGTCAAACTTTTAAGAACAGGGGTAATATGGAGAAATTGCCAGAACCGGAAAACATCAGAAACCCTATCGTACAACAGGCTTTATATGAATTAAGAAAAGTAATGAATGAAATCATTGAAAAGTATGGAAAGCCGAATGTTATCCGCGTAGAGCTTTTACGTGAATTGAAACTTCCTAAAGAAAAGCGAGAGAATATACTCTTAGATAATCGTAGACGTGAGAAAAAAGCCAATGAGATTCGTGCAAGATTAAAAGAGGAGCTTGGCTTTCTAAACCCATCACGTGAAGATATACAAAAATATTTGTTGTGGGAAGAATGTAACAAGATATGTCCCTACACCGGAAAACAAATTTCACTAGCTGGATTGTACAACGGCGATTTTGAAATTGAACATATTATTCCATACAGTAGAAGCCTTGATAATTCTATGGCAAATAAAACATTAAGTTTAAAAGAGCTTAATCTTGAAAAAGGTAATAAAACCCCTTTTGAAGCATTTTCAGGCGATTCGGAGCGTTGGGATGAAATAAAACAAAGGGTAAAGAAAAATATGCCGTGGAAGTTAAAGAAATTTACTATCGAAGACGCAGCTGAAGAGATAGATGATGATTTTTTCCATCATCAATTTACCGATTCGGCATATATCGCAGGAGAAGTACATAAGTACTTAAAATATATTTGTGAAAAAGTACAGGTTGCTAAAGGTTCTGCTACATTCCAACTGAGACATTTATGGGGATTAGATAAAATTTTATCGGGCGATATAAATATAAAAAACCGTGATGACCATAGACATCATGCAGTTGACGCACTTGTAATAGCGAATATTACCCCTGGATTTTTGAAAAAACTTAGTACTTACAGTAAGTTTGGGTATGAAGCTACTCATGAAAAATTTCCCGTACCATGGGAGAACTTTAGAAAATATGCTGGAAGTTCAATAAATAATATTCTTGTTTCACACAGAGTGAATAAACGTGTGCGTGGCAAGTTGCACAAGGATACATTTTATGGCAAAATTAGACTGCGTAATGGTAAGGAAACATATGTTGTACGCAAACCTCTTAAATCACTGACTCCCAATATGATAAAAAATATTGTTGATCCGGTTGTTCGTAAAACAGTCTTAAAACGGCTAAGATCAATGGGTTTGGATACAAACAAAAAATATTCAATTCCAAAAGATGCGTTTACAGAAACACTAACTATGCAAAACAGCAGCGTTTCAATAAAGTCTGTAAGAGTAGCAATAACTTCAGGAAATATGATAAGACTTTATCCAGACCGTAATTTATATGTTGAACCTGGGAAAAATCATCATATTGAAATATTTGAGAATGAAACTACCGGAAAACGAGATGGTAGAGTTGTAACATTATTTGACGCCGTTAAACGAAAAAAAGAGGGATTACCAATAGTAGATAAGAATCCGCTGGGAAAAGGCTACAAATTTATAATGTCTCTGGCAATTAATGAATTGGTTTTAATTGATTTAAATTATAAAAATATTAATTGGAATGATCAAACATCTTCTCAGGAACTAAGTAAAAAACTTTACAGAGTGCAAAAAATATCGGAATCAACACAGATTACTTTTAGACATCATAAGGTGGCAGTTAGAAAAGATGAGGAGGGAAATGAACCTGGTATTTGTTCTTTTGTCCCAAATACATTAAAAGGAGTAAAAATCAAAATAAGTCCTTTAGGAAAAATTAGGATGGCAGATGATTAAAAGAACACTCTATTTCGCAAATCCTGCAAAATTGCATGTTAAAATGAATCAATTGTGTATTATCTATGATGGTGAAGTAAAATCGTCTGTACCTATTGAAGATATTGGATATATCATTATTGACCATTTTGGCGTAAGTATTTCACATGGGGCATTGGAGCAATTATTAAAAAATAATGTAAGTGTTATTACGACTAATGATGTACACATGCCTGTCGGTATGTTTCTTCCTCTTTCAGGGAACTCGGAACAGTGTGAGCGTTTTCGTCATCAAATCGAAGTAAGCCAGCCATTGAAAAAGCAAATCTGGAGACAAACGGTAAAGGCAAAGATACGAAATCAAGCTGCTCTTTTAAAACAACTGGATTTGCCTAATGAATATTTAAATAAGTTAATTCCGAAAGTGCAATCTGACGATAATACGAATCGTGAGGCTGTCGCATCGAAATATTATTGGAAAATTCTTTTTGATCCAATACAATTCCATAGAAACCGTGAGGGAAAACCGCCAAATAACCTGCTTAATTACGGATATGCAATTCTACGTGCTGTAATTGCCCGCGCACTTGTTAGCTCAGGTATGCTTCCGATGATTGGTATCCATCATCACAATCGCTATAATGCTTTTCCGCTTGCCGATGATGTTATGGAACCATATCGACCATTTGTTGATAAAATAGTATGGAATTTAAATTGCGAAGAATATGATCTGACCCGCCTTACTCCAGATATTAAACGTAAACTACTGTCTATCCCTACGATAGGGGTGAAAATAAGAGAAGAGAAAACACCGTTAATGCTTGCCGCATCAAGAACAACGGCATCGCTACAACGCTGCTTCAGAGGTGATTTTAAAAAGATCATTTATCCTAAACTATGTTGCTAAATCCATACCGTATTATGTGGTTAATGGTATTTTTTGATTTACCTACTAGTACAAAAAAAGATATAAAAGCATATACGGTTTTTCGAAAAAAACTTATGAAGGATGGTTTTTCTATGATGCAATATTCTGTTTATCTTCGACACTGTGCCAGCCGTGAAAATGCGGAGATCCATGCAAAAAGAGTGGAAACATTTCTTCCTCCCAAAGGACAAGTTAGTATTTTGAGAATTACTGATAAACAGTTTGAACTAATCGAAACATATATAGGTAAGAGATCCGTACCTCCACCTTTGGAACCACAACAGTTGGAAATGTTTTGATAAAGTAATGAAGTATAGTGAAAAATTTAGAAATATTTCTATCCTTACTAACAAAAACAGGGCATTTTTTACCCTGTCGTTTTGCATTAACTGCCTGAAAATATTAGTACTTTCACAACAACTAATTTAATAAACCCAATCTTGTCAACAAACCACAACTAATGGCAGACATGAAAATGATATGGCAAGAATTTAATAAACCCAATCTTGTCAACAAACCACAACTAAGAATGAGTGGTATTGCGACGCGAGGGAAATTTAATAAACCCAATCTTGTCAACAAACCACAACGATGGTTATATATTAGATGTGCAGAATTGGAATTTAATAAACCCAATCTTGTCAACAAACCACAACTCATTCAGCAAACATATCGACTTTATCATAAATTTAATAAACCCAATCTTGTCAACAAACCACAACTCACTTGCTAAAGGGTCAATTTCAATATCAAATTTAATAAACCCAATCTTGTCAACAAACCAAATTTAATTTTTCTATTAAAAATTATGATTTCATATTATATTAGTTTATGTATATTTTCTTCAACAATAGATTAATTAATAGATATTTAGTCAGATCTCTTGTATTTATTCTTATTTCTTCATTTAATATTTCTGCCCAGCTCAATTTCCGAAATGCTCACATAGTTAGTCAGGTAAATAATGAAAAAGTTGCAACGGATGGGTCTCAGATACTGGAATTAGGTGATGTGGTACGGTTATATCTTGTTCTTGAAGCACGAGTTGAGGATCTTTTCTCATCAATATATATTTCCCGGATAAATTCAATATCTATTGCAGGTGATACTTTACCTTATAATAAAATAAAAACGTGGAGATTTTTTGGATATTCTGATCCTTTGATAAGATGGTATAGAATTGGACCTGAAAAACTCGACACGGTTTATGTTAATAATTTTGATAATCTGTTACCATGGGCAAGAGTGAAATATTGTGAAGTACCGATTCCCGAATGGAATGACCGCTGGTCTGTTTCCCTGAAGTCGTTAAAAAATGTTGATGATTTTTTCCCTGGTACTATGTGTTTTAAAGCAGAGATAGCATTTCAAGGTCAGTTTGTTTCTACTCCCGGTGTAGAAAGCCGCTATATAGTTATTTCGGGTGATTATGGCGGATTGTCCAAAGAGGTTTTTAGATTGATAGTAAAGGGTAGAAGTGGTAATCGTTTTGTGGACTATTTACTTGCATTTAGGAATATACCCTATATCGAAAACACCGGCAGCTGGAACAATTGTTGGGAAGAGCATCAAACTGTAGAGTGGATAGGTGGGAATTTACAGACTTTTATTGTTCGAGCCGCAGAATTGGCAGGGAAACCATTAATTAAGTACCTTAACAAGATTCCAGTACCGGAAATTAATTTTTTTGAGATTACTGATTATTACAGCAAAATGGCACTTTTGTCATCAGGAAATTATATTACTATGGATGGTGAACAGGTCTATTTGAATAAATATGCTTTTGACGTTGGTGATTTCATTGTGAAGGGTGCGAATTGTGCAATCTTGTATAAGGATAGAAGTCCAGTGAGTTCTAAAGTAGGGAGCAATCCGAATAAGAGGTTGGATGAATCTGATCTAATACTGCAATTTAATAAAGGATCAATGGAGATTGTTCCAATAGGTGAAGCTCTTGGTGATTCATTAATTTTAATACGCTGGAAAGAGCGATGGTAGGAATTAGATGGAAATTAAAAATTTAATACAGAGAGATCAGCACATAAAAAAAATTATTAATATACAAGTAAAAGAGGGGTAATAGTTACATTTTTTTGAGAAATTTTCGCTGAAGTTTTTCCTTTGCCTGTATTCTGATGGTTATTTAAATTAAGTGCCGATTTTTGAACTGTTTATAATTAATGAGGGCGATTAGCTCAGGTGGTTAGAGTACTTGCTTGACATGCAAGGAGTCACTGGTTCAAGTCCAGTATCGCCCACACATTTGAAGGATTTATTTTATTTCTTCAAGTGAATTTGTACGACTTTATAGAGGTTGAGTTGTTAAAAGAGACTAAAAAGGATATAGATTTTGGACCCTATACAGAAAATTACAATAACACTGCCAGACGGCGATACTTTGGGATTAAAGCAAGGTGCGTCTGCCGGAGATGTCGCAAAATTAATTAGTGAAGGTCTAAGTAATCATGCTCTTGCCGCAAAGGTCAATGGTAAAATAGTTGACTTATCCGCTACAATTACAGAAGATTCTACTGTAGAAATACTTACCTATAATTCACCTGAATCGCGTGAAATTTTATTACATTCCACTTCCCATGTAATGGCTCAGGCAGTAAAACAGTTATATCCTGATGCAAAGGTTACAATAGGTCCGGCGATAGAAGACAGGTTTTATTATGATTTTGATATAGAACCTCCTTTGACAGATGCAGACCTAAAGGGAATTCAAGAACGGATGAATGAAATAATAAAGGCAGATTATCCAATTGTTAGGGAAGAATTAAAGCGTAATGAGGTAATAAAATTATTTTCAGACCTTGGTGAAGATTATAAAGTCGAGATAATTAAAGACATTGAAGAAGGGGAAACTCTATCGGTTTATTCTCAAGATGATTTTGTTGATCTCTGCAGGGGACCGCATATTCCATCAACAGGCAAGATAAAGGCATTTAAGCTCTTGAATGTTGCGGGAGCTTACTGGCGTGGCGATTCTAAGAATAAAATGCTTACACGCATCTATGGAACTTCTTTTCCTTCTAAAAAGGAATTGAAGAAATATCTCAATTTTTTAGAAGAAGCAAAAAGACGTGATCATAGAAAAATCGGGAAAAGTTTAGAACTTTTTGAGATAAATGAGCAGGTGGGACCCGGTCTTGTGCTTTGGTATCCAAAGGGTACTACATTACTTCAAGTAATTAAAGAGTATTGGATCAAAGAGCATTTAAAAAGAGGATATCAGCTTGTCCAGACTCCCCATATTGGAAAATCGCAATTGTGGGAAACAAGCGGACATTTAGGATTTTACCGAGAGTCAATGTTTAACTCAATGAAAGTTGAAGGTGACGAGTACTTTATTAAACCTATGAACTGCCCTTTCCACATTATGATATATAAATCAAAGACTCGAAGTTATAAAAATTTGCCAATCCGATATGCAGAACTTGGAACTGTTTACCGCTATGAATTATCCGGTGTGTTGCATGGATTAATGCGAGTCAGAGGTTTTACCCAGGATGACGCGCACATTATTTGTTCTCCTCAGCAGCTTAACTCAGAGATAGAAAAATTAGTTCAGTTTTCTTTTGATTTTATTAGTTCTTTTGGTTTTTCGGAATTTGATGTTTATGTTTCAACCCGGCCTAAAGAGAAATATGTCGGTGAGCTTGAAATGTGGGAAGAGGCTACAAATTCCTTAAAATCTGCCTTAGAAAAGCTTAGGATTGAATATTCTATTGATGAGGGTGGAGGTGTTTTTTATGGTCCGAAAATTGACATGAAAATCCGTGATGCGTTAAATAGGTCATGGCAGTGCACTACGATACAATTTGATTTTAATCTGCCTGAACGATTTAAGATGGAATATATTGCCAGTGATGGATCAAAACGGCGTCCATATATGATTCATAGAGCGATAATGGGATCACTTGAAAGATTTGTTGGAGTTTTAATTGAACATACTGTAGGAGATTTTCCTGTTTGGTTAGCTCCGGTTCAGGCATCCGTAATTCCAATTACTATTAATCAGAATGAGGTTGCGGAAGATTTTTATAATACTCTTATTTCAAAAGGTATCAGGGCAGAATTGAATAATAAGAGTGATACGATTGGCGCAAAAATTCGTGAAGCGGAGTTGCAGAAAATCCCATATATGTTCATTTTAGGAGAGCGTGAATCTGAGAATAAAACTGTTTCGGTTCGTAGGAGGAAAGTTGGTGATAAAGGAGTTTTTAATTGGAAAGATGCAGTAAAACTCATTACTGAAGAGATAAGAATAAAAGGGGAGATTTAATTATAGAAAAGAGATTACGCATTAATGAAAGAATTACATATCGATCTGTAAGATTGATTGATGAAAATGGGAAACAGATTGGTATTGTTTCTTCAAGTGATGCTCTAAAGACAGCCGAAGAGCACGGTCTTGATCTTGTTGAAATTGCTCCGAAGGCTGATCCTCCGGTTTGCAAAATAATGGATTTTAGTAAATATAAATATCAGCAACAGATGAAAGATCGTGAAAGTAAAAAGAAACAGCATGTTATAAAAATAAAGGAACTTCGATTTCGGCCGCGAATTGGTGAGCATGATCTGATTATGAAAATCAATAGAGCCAAAGAGTTTTTAACTAGCGGCTATAAAGTCAAAATTACACTTATGTTCCGGGGGAGAGAATTAGCTCATAAAGAAGATGGGTTTAAGTTAGTCGAAAGAGTGACTGAGGAACTTTCTGACGTAGCTGAAGTTGATAAAGCCCCAATGAATGAGGGACGAACTATTATATCATTTCTTACTTCAAAATAGGAGATAGGTTATTATGCCAAAGATGAAAACCAGAAGATCTGCAGCAAAAAGATTTAAATTGACCGGAACTGGTAAGGTTAAGAGAAACAAGGCTAATTTCTCTCATATTCTTACTAAAAAATCACCCAAGAGGAAGAGGAATTTAGGTCAATCTGGATTAGTTGCTGCAAGTGATGAGAAACGTGTAAAGCGAATGATTTTAACGTAGGAGCAAAATAATGCCAAGAGCAAATAGTTCAGTAGCACATCATAGAAAACATAGAAAAATCCTAAAGATGGCTAAAGGGTATAGAGGTGCCCGAAGTAAACTTTATGTTAATGCAAAAGATGCCGTCGAAAAGGCTTTACAATATGCGTATAGAGATAGACGTACTAAAAAAAGGACTTTCAGAGCACTTTGGATAGCCAGAATAAATGCAGGTGTTCGTCAGCATGGTCTTTCATACAGCAAGTTTATTCATGGCCTAAAGGGAAATGGTGTTAACCTTGACCGTAAAATACTTGCAGAAATTGCTGTTAAAGACCCTGATGGTTTTGCAAAATTAGTTAAAATAGCAAAGGCTTAAGTATATGAACCTCTTGGATCGTGCCGAAGAGGTTCGTTCTATATTAAAAAAAGACCTCTTACAAGTTAAAATAGATTTTCAATCTGTCGAAGATATTCGAATTAAATTTTTAGGGAAAAAGGGCTATATACCTACACTTTTCCGTGAATTCGCTTCTCTTAGTGTTGAAGAGAAACGGAAATATGGCAAGATATTAAATCTATTGAAGAAAGAGGCTGAAGATTCTATCAATACTCTTAAACAAAGGTCAACAAGTGTTGCTGCTAAGGAGGAATTCTTTGACTTTACTTTGCCAGGAAAGCCTCAAAAATCAGGACATTTGCATCCGGTTACTCAAACAATGAATGAAATCTGTTCAATTTTTAGGGAAATGGGATTTGGTATAGAATTCGGTCCGGAAGTGGAAACTGACTATTACAATTTTCAGGCATTGAATTTCCCTGAGAATCATCCGGCGAGAGAAATGCAGGATACTTTTTTTATTGATGATTCAATATTATTGCGGACTCATACTTCTCCAATTCAAATCAGGACGATGGAGAAACAAAAACCGCCAATCAGAATTCTTGCACCTGGTAGGGTATATCGTAATGAGGCGATTAGCGCTCGCAGTTATTGTACTTTTCATCAGATTGAGGGTTTGTATGTAGATGAAAATGTTACTTTTTGCGAGTTGAAGGGTACTCTTGAAATATTTGCAAAGCGCTATTTTGGTAAGAATGTCAAACTAAGATTTCGTCCGAGCTATTTCCCATTCACTGAACCGAGTGCTGAAGTTGATATTTCATGTTTTATTTGCGGAGGCTCAGGTTGCCGGGTATGTAAAAATACTGGCTGGCTGGAAATATTGGGCAGTGGGATGGTTGATCCCAATGTTTTCGTATCTGTTGGGATTGATCCTGAAAAATACACCGGATATGCGTTTGGAATGGGACCTGACCGGATTGCTATGTTAAAGTACGGAATTGATGATATAAGACTGTTTTTTGACGGCGATATTCGTTTTCTGAAACAATTCTAGAAATTGAAGGGCGAATGAATCAATTATCGATTATCAATGATCAACAGTCAATAGACAATGGTCAATAGTCAATGGTCAATATACAATAGTCAATAGACAATGGTAATATGATAGTTAATACAAAATGGTTGGAAAAATATATTGATATTCCCTATTCTCCTGAAGAATTGGAAGAACGTCTTACCTATATTGGATTAGAGTCTAAAATACAAAAAAGTCCGGTTGATAAAATTGATGGAGTTATTATTGCTGAGGTATTGGATGTCCAGTCCCATCCAAATGCAGACAGGTTGTCTATTTGTAAAGTTTCGACTGGATTAAAAGAACAGGATGTAGTTTGTGGTGCTCCGAATGTTGCAAAAGGACAAAAAGTACCTCTCGCAATATTAGGGACTGTTCTGCCTAATGGTATGAAATTAAAACCAGTTAGAATACGAGGTGTTCGTTCTGAGGGGATGATTTGTGCCGAAGATGAATTAGGAATTTCCAGTGATCACACCGGTATTATGGTTTTAGATGAAAATGCACCTTTGGGGATGGAATTAGCCGAGTATTTATCGGAGAGTGGAACGAGTATTGACGTAGATCTCACTCCAAACCGCCCTGATTGTACGTCTCACATTGGTGTTGCACGAGAAATTTCTATATTGACTGGCGGAGAACTAAGAATTCCGAAAATTAGATTTAAAGAATCGGAAGAAGCTGTTGAAGATTATATTGATGTTGAAATTAAAAGTATTGATGAATGTCCTCGATATGCGGCGAGAGTTATAAAAGGTGTCAAAATTGGGCCATCGCCTCAATGGCTGGTAGAACACCTGAAAAGTGTTGGAATTCGCTCTATTAATAATGTAGTGGATGCCTCCAATTTTGTATTAATGGAAACAGGTCAACCATTACATACATTTGATTATGAGAAGATAGAGGGAAAGAAAATTGTTGTTCGAAATGCCGAAAATGGGGAGTTTGCCGAGACTATTGATGCCGTTAAAAGAACCCTTTCAGAAGATATTTTGCTGATATGTGATGCTAAACATCCTGTTGCTATCGCAGGAATTATGGGATTGGTAAATTCTGAAATTGCTACTGAAACAAGAGATATACTTATTGAGAGTGCATATTTTGAACCTGCAACGATAAGAAAAGGATCGAAATATTTAGGATTGTCAACGGAGGCGTCGTATAGATTTGAACGAGGAGTTGATCCCGAAGGAGTAATTTATGCAATTAATAGAGTTACGGATCTAATTGTTGAATTGGCTGGCGGAGAAGTATGCAGGGGAATTGTTGATAAATACCCTAAGAATATTTCACCTGCGGAAGTGAATGTTCGTTTTAAACGTATAAATAAGTTAATTGGGATTGAAATTGAAAGGGATTGGATTAAGGAAAAATTTGTAAAGTTAGGTTGCAAGATACTTAAAATGGATAATGAGATTATTAAAGTTATTTCTCCTACATGGCGTCCTGACCTGGAAAGAGAAGTTGACTATATAGAAGAGGTTATTCGGATTTATGGAATGCATAAAGTCCCCTCAGCAAAAAAGCTGCAAATTCAACCTTCGTATGAAGTAGATTCCAGATATGATTTAATAGAAAAGCTTCGTTCAACTCTTTGTTTTTATGGTTACTTCGAGGTTTTTAATAATTCTCTTGTCAGTGAAAAGCAGACACAATTTACTTTTAAATCTGTAAAACCAGTGAAGCTTCGGAATCCACTAAGTCTGGATATGGCTTATTTAAGGACATCTCTAGTTCCGGGCTTGATATATACAGCCAAGCGGAATATAAATAGAAAAAACAGCGATATGCAAATTTTTGAACTGGGTTTTGTTCAACATTTCGATCCTGCTTCTGAAACTCATGCTAAGGAAATTCTTAAGTTTTCACTGCTTACAACCGGAGCCTTGGAAGATAAACACTGGAATTATGAAGCAAGACAAAGTGATGTTTTTGTGTTGAAGGGAGTAATAGAGGATATTACAAAGCAGTTCGGCATCAACTATCTTAAATTTGGAAGGGATGAGAGTAAATATTTTAAGCATCTTTTCAGGGCAGAGATTAATGGAAAAGAATTTTGTTATTTAGGACAGCTAAATCAGGAATATCTCCAGATTGAATTTGGTATTGAGGTACCTATTTATGTTTTAGATGCCGATGCTTCAATACTATTGGAGCAGGCAAAATTTGATGTAAGATATGAGCCTTTACCCATTTATCCTGCTATTGAAAGGGATATCTCGATATTAATACCAGAAAGAATTACAGTGGAGGAGGTAAAGCAAAAAATTGTGGAAAAAGGTGGCAACTTACTGAGAAAAGTAAAATTTTATGATCTATATCATAGAAAAAATGTTGACAAAGGCTTAAAAAGTCTTACATTTAATTTAGTATTTCGGGAGTCGTATAGGACTTTAAAAGATGAAGAGGTTGATGAGAGGATGTTAGCAATTCATGAAATTCTTAAAAGTGATCTTAGTGCAAAACTACGATAAAGGTATGTTATGGAGTTAACGTCCTTAAATTTGTTAGAGGGAAAAATTAGAAATCTTTTATTGCTTGTTAGTGACCTGCGAGCAAAAAATAAAAGATTGGTGGAGAAGTTGGAAGAAAATACTACAGGTGAAACAGGATTAAATGATAAAGAACGCCAGCAATTAAGAGAAAAGATAGAAAGTATGCTGGAAGTTTTAGAAGAGTTTTGATCTTCTAAAAATTTTTAATAGGTGATATTTGAAAATATAAAATAGATGAAAGATGGAAGAATCTAAAAATAATTTAGTTCGTGTAACAATATATGGTCAGAAATATACAGTCAAAGGTGAGGCTGAGCCTTCATATATTACCAGTGTTGCTAAGCATGTAAATGATAAAATGGAAGAAGTTGAGAATTCCTTAACAACTGTTCAGTCTCCTTTACGCGTTGCCATATTAGCTTCTATGAATATAACTGATGAACTTTTTAGCTGTAATAAAGATAAAGAGGATGTTTTACGAAATGTCGATGAGAAAGCAAAATTTCTTATTGACATAATAGATGAAGAATTAGGCGAATAAATATAATCCATCTTTCATAAATAACAGTTAAAACTCTACTTAGTTTTATTATTGGAACATTTTTATGAATGTAGGGTTTTTTATCTTAAACTAAAGGAGTGGTACAATGTACTGGATTTATATTATTATAGGAGTGGGTGGTGCCGGATTAGGTGCTTTTCTTGGACTTTATTTTTACATTCAGAAATTGAAACATACGCATTCTTCCATATCTGAAATTGTTTCGAGTGCAAAAAAAGAAGCATCAGATATTAGACGTGAGGCACGTCTGGAAGCCAAGGATGAAGCGCTAAGAATTAAGCATCGAGCGGAGGATGAATCAAGGACAAAATTAAGAGAAATTCACGACCTTGAAAAAAAGATTGTTAAAAGAGAATTTTACCTTGAACGAAAAATGGAGGTCGCAGAAAAAAAATTAGATGATATTGAGAGAAAGGAAGATGATCTAAAAAAGCAAAAAGGACAACTGGCTCACAAAGAGACTGAGCTCCAGAATGTTATTGAACGCCAAACTGATAGGTTGGAACGCATTGCAGGGCTTTCCAGAAAAGAGGCTGAGGAAATTCTCATGGAAAATCTATTGGAAAAGGCTAAAAAGGGAATTTCAAAGAAAGTTAAGGAGATTAAAGAAGAGGCTATAACAGAGGCAAATCGCGAATCAAAGAAAATAATTATATCAGCTATACAGCGTTCAGCAGCGGACCATACCGCCGAGACTACAGTATCTGTTGTGAATTTACCAAATGATAATATGAAGGGTAGAATTATAGGTCGTGAGGGAAGAAATATTAGACATTTTGAAGCTATGACCGGCGTGGAAATTATCGTTGATGATACACCGGAAACTGTTGTTCTTTCTGGGTTCGATCCCGTGCGCAGAGAGATTGCCAGAGTTGCTCTGGAAAAACTTGTCCTTGATGGTAGAATTCATCCAGCAAGAATTGAAGAAATGGTGGAAAAGTCAACGAAGGAAGTTGAAGAGTCTATTATTCGTGCCGCTGAAGAAGCAATAGATGAAGTGAATCTTCCACCTTTTAAGCCTGAGCTGATGAAAATAATTGGGAAATTAAGGTATCGTACATCTTATGGCCAGAATGTTTTAAATCATTCAATTGAAGTAGCGTGGTTATCCGGTCTGATGGCAGCAGAACTGGGATTAAATGGTGAACTTGCAAAGAGAGCTGGATTATTGCATGATATTGGGAAAGCCATTGATAGGAATGTTAGTGGTACGCATGCATTAATAGGTGCAGACATTGGCAGAAAATTTAAAGAAAATCCAATTGTTATTAATGCTATTGCTTCTCATCATGAAGAAGTTGAAGCAACTCATCCTATATCAGTGCTTGTTCAGGCAGCTGACCAGATAAGCGGTTCCAGAAGAGGAGCCAGAGGTGATACACTTGAAAGTTATATCCAGAGACTTGAAAAATTAGAGGAAGTTGCTAATTCGTTTGACGGCGTTTCAAAAACTTATGCTATTCAGGCGGGTCGTGAAGTAAGAGTTATCGTAGAAAGTGAAATGGTAAATGATTTGGGGGCAGATGGTTTGGCAGAAAATATAGCGGAAAAAATCGAGTCTGAGCTGAATTACCCCGGTCATGTAAAAGTTGTTGTAGTTAGGGAACATAGAAGTGTGAGCTATGCAAAATGAGTAGTGCCAGGATTATTGATGGCAGAGAAATATCTGCTAAAGTAAGAAACTCCTTAATTCCTCGAATAGAATATCTTGTGAAGAAAGGAATTGTTCCAGGATTAGCTGTGGTTCTTATAGGGGATGACTCTGCATCAAAAGTGTATGTTAATATGAAATCCAAAGCTTTTAAGTCTATGAAACTTATTTCGGAAACTATAAAGTTACCAGCTGATATTGATCAAGAGTTAGTTTTATCTTTGATAAACGATTTGAATAAAAATGAAAAATTCCATGGAATTCTTGTACAACTCCCTGTACCTGACCACCTGGATAGTATGGAAATTCTACAAGCGGTTGATCCTGATAAAGATGCCGATGGATTACACCCGACAAATATGGGTCGAATGTTATTAGGGATTGATTGCCCTCTGCCCTGTACCCCTCATGGTATTATAATGTTGTTAAAGTACTCTAAAATAAATACTTCCGGTCAGCATGTTGTTGTACTCGGCAGAAGCAACATAGTAGGAAAACCTATTGCCAATCTTTTAATGCAAAAGAGAGAAATGGGAAATGCTACGGTGACTCTTTGTCATACGAAAACCCGAAATCTCAAGGAGATTACTAATCAGGCTGATATTTTAATTGCAGCACTTGGTCAACCTGAATTTATTGATAAATCGTTTGTAAAACCTGGAGTAGTAGTAATTGATGTGGGTGTCAATAGAGTTGATGATTCAATGTCAAAAAAAGGTTACAAATTGGTAGGAGATGTGAAATTTGATGAACTAAAAGAAATTGCGGATGCAATTACTCCGGTTCCTGGAGGAGTTGGTCCTATGACTATTTCAATGCTCATTGCTAATACAGTGTACCTTGCGGAGAAACACGCAATGAGAAAGAGGAGGAAGGAATGATTATGGACATTATTAATGTTTTGAGAAGAAGTGATCTTACTCATGGCTTAACTGACTCTGAGATTGAAGATCTATCAAAAATTTTTCACAGCAAACATGCTAAAAAAGGTAATGTGATAATTCGTGAAGGGGATCTGAGTAGCGAACTCTATATTATTTCTAAAGGTCGTGTTGGAGTATTGATTTACTCAAGTTCCCAGCCAGGTGAAAAAGAAAAAATTACAACGCTTAGAGATAACGATATTTTTGGTGAATTTTCTATGATAGATGGAACTTCAAGATCAGCGACAGTTGTAACTGATGAGGATTCTGATTTTATATATGTCGATTATCTGGATTTTCATCGATACTTAGAAAAAAAGGAGCATGTCGGCTTTTATATTATGAGAAATATTGCAAAAATTCTTACAGCAAAACTTCGAAGAATGAATTTTGAAGTTAGGAATGCCATTCTTTAAATAATTCGTACTCATGTTTTTCAATGTAAAAATACATGATGCTAATTAAAAATATTCCTTATGATAAGTCTAAATTGTTATACTAATGTGGGGTTAGTTCATGGGAAAAAGTGATGAGATTTCTCATTTGATAAATTCAAGAAGGACGATACGGCAATTTAAACAGGATTCCATTTCTCTTAGAGATTTACTAAAATGTATCAAATCCGCTGGATTAGCTCCTTCTGCAGAAAATCTTCAGCCTCTTGAGTACCTTTTGATTACTGATTCTGAAAAGGTTAAGACAATTTTTCCACTATTAAAATGGGCTGGATATATTGCACCTAATGGGAATCCAGAAGAGGGTAGAAGACCTACTGCCTATCTAATTGTTTTGGTAAATAAATCTATAAAGAAAACCGGAGCGGAGCATGATGCCGGAGCTGCTATTGAAAATTTTATTCTCTCTGCCTGGAGTTTTGGAATTGGTTCGTGTTGGATAGTCTCAGTGAATAGGGAAAAATTGCAAAAAGTTTTTAATATTCCTGATACTTATTTGATTGATTCAGTTATTGCATTGGGTTATCCGGATGAATCTCCTGTTGTTGAAGCGGCTACTGAGGATATAAAATATTGGAAGGATAAAATTGGAGTTCTGCATGTTCCAAAAAGACCTATAGAAGATATTCTACAGATAAATGAATGGAAGAAAGATAATATTCATAGCCACTAAGATACTATACTAAAAGTCAAAAGGTAAAGTGAAAAAGTGTAATCAGTTATCAGTGATCGGTAAAACCCCGTAGGGGTGATATATTTGTAGTAGAAGAAGAAGTTCAACCATAATTGCATAACCCCGTAGGGGTTAGATAGAAGATGATAGTTGATAAATGGGAATTACAAAGAATAAGATACAGAATTTAAAAATATCTTTCTTATGAATAAGATCAGTTTTAACATACGAGATCACAGAGAATTCACCCCGATACAGTCATTCTTCCTTACGGGGCAGGCAAAGTTCTCAAAGATTTAATTATTTTTTTAAACATTTTATTTCCCTTAGTGTTCTTTGTGCCTTCTTGGTGTCCTTTGTGGTTTATTCTTTAATTAATAACTCTTTTGATTCCATCTTTTAATAACCTCACGTTGAAATTGATTAAGAGGCCTAATTTGAAATTCCCCAATTTTAAATAGGTTAAAATTTGGGCCAAACGCACATCATTCAGAGCTTCAACCGCTTTTATTTCCACAACCAGCTTATTTTCAACCAAAAGATCGATTCTGTAGCCACAATCGAGTTTGACGTCTTCAAATACCAGAGGCATTGGCTTTTCTTTCTCCACAACAAAACCTGATTTCTTTATTTTATAGAATAGACATTCCTGATAAGCTGACTCCAATAAACCGGGCCCCAATGCTTTATGAACCTCTATCGCCAGTCCTATCACTCTATTTGCAATTTCATTTTCAGTCATATCCTTCGTGTCCTCTGTGTCTACTTTGTGTTCTTTGTGGTTTATTTTTTTTATCTATGCCAGAACCAGGTCTCATATACAAAAGCACCCTCTGCCTGCAGCTTCTTCTTCACTTCAGCAACATGAATCTGTTTTTGGGGTGGCTCTACTTTGTAGGTATTTACTTTATCCTTCAACCCACCAACGCCCATGGTTTTAAAAATGCGGTCCATATCAGATTGCTTCAGCTCCATGGCGCCTTCAAGTTCAGTAATGGTCTCATGTGAAGCGAAAACGTAAAACCTTTCTTTTCCCGTGATTTCATCCAGCACAAAATACTGATTTGTATTCGGAATCCAAGTATCCTCACCAGCTTTTAAAGGATTTATTCCCGTTTTGTATTTTTTATTTGGAAATAAGCGATACGAACTGCCAAGATCGTCTAACTGAAATATATAAAGATAACAACTTCCTGAAGGTCTTACATACAGGGCATAACCGTTCCCTGAATGAAGCACGCTACCTTCAGTTAAATACTTCAACTTGCCTTCTCCATCCTCATAATAAATCCCGATGTCCAGAGAAAGCTTAATATCCTTTTCTTCCTGTATCCTTTCGATTTCTTTTTCCGGAACCTTCAGATAAACAGATGCTCTGAAAAATGCAGGAAGTTTTTTCTTCCCCTTATAACGTTCTACCCTTCGGATATACCAGTCCACAGGGGTTGCCCCTCGTATAAAAGCCTTTGCCCGGATTCGGCTTCTGCTTTCAAAATCCGAAGTCCAATACTCTCTCCCCTGCACAACAGAACTGGCATCAATACTTATGTCAAAAGCCTCTACGGTCACACCGCTGTACTTTACCACCTCTTCTGTGGCCCTGGCAAGAGCCTCATCTTTCGCTTCCTGTTCCGTAGGCTTTGGTTCAGAATTGCCAGTAGCATAGATAAACTCACCTATATGTTCTAAAGTTTTATCATACCATTCAGGCAGCGGTTTTGTACTATCTTCAACTTCGCGAATCGGATGAATTGTACTTGCACATCCGATGAAGAAAGAAACAATTAGTAACAGGAAAAATAATCACTTGGATATTGTGTTCATTTTTTTCTTCCTTATAAAATTGATTTTGAAATAGTATGCGAATACAATGTGCTGTGCCGATGAAATACGTACAAACCTATATAGATCATAACGGCGGAGTTGAGATACGCCGTATTTTTTCAATAAACATTTGAAAGTGAAATAACATACGATAAATCAAAAAATCCAAAATCATTCAACAGCTCTCGGGATTACCTTTAACGGATGGTTAGTAACTTACTTTTTCATACAATGTTTCAGGTGCAATATCAGCTCCATTTGGCCAGGCTATTGTGCCACCTTCTATTTTAGCATTCTTAAAAAATTCTAAGTCTCTCAATGGCTCAAATATTGGTCCCTTATCTAAATATTTTGAGAAATCTACATCTCCTTCTGACCCGTTATCAAATTTTACATGGTAAATATAATTACTTTTGTATTCTATCTTTTTTACTTCATTCATATTCCACATAATAGACCTCATTTCAATGGTTCAATTTTTTTAATCTCTTTCCCTTCTCTAGCCAAATCCCAATCTTCCTCAAGTTCACTAAGATGAAGGTCTATCCATTCCCTTACAAGCTTCGTAGCTGTTCTTGAGCCTAAATCACCTTTCGTTATATTACCGGAAAAATCAAAAACCTCATTTTTAACAAAAAACTGAAAATTATGTCATGATGTTCCATTTTTATAATTTATTTAGTTACAATGTGAAATTTAAAGTGTTATCAAATGAAACACAATAAAAAATTCAATCTGTGGTACTATTAGCATTTTCTATTGAGTCTTTGGGAAGTTCAATGTAACTTCAAGATGATTTTTGAAGCCCCCGTAGCTCAGCTGGATAGAGCACCGGCCTCCGGAGCCGGGTGCCCGCGTTCGAATCGCGGCGGGGGTACTCCTCTACATTTCAGTTCTTTCAGTTACGAGGAGCAAGCTAATCTACGCTTCGCTATTTATCTATCGCCTGCCTGTCGTGACGACAGTACAGACAGGTAATTTATGTAGTTGGGTCCTATGAGGTTAAAAAATCAGAATTTTTTACTAAGCTAAAAATCTCTGTCATTAAATATTTTAATTTATTAATGAGTTTTCTTAAGAAAGGTTGAAATTTGAATTGTATTATGCATAATGCCAAAAATTCAGAAACTGTTTGCCAAAGGCATCTCTATGAGAGAAACAGTTATTATAAATGGTAACTTCTTATTAACCCACGACTTTGCCATAGGCATCCCTTATTGGGAAAGTCGGGGGTTAATCTTAAACAACATTACCCTTTCAACCGTTTCAACGGTTTCTTTTTCTAATAGCTCACCTTTTTTAAGTGGACTCATTAATTTAAAGATATTGATATATTCATTCATATATTAATTAAAAAGGAGTCTCATCATGAGAAGTTTACGTAATTTTCCCCCAGTAGTTTTGTTTTTACTGGTTTATCTTCCAACGGGCTTTGCATTAGAATCTCAACCGATTATGCGATTTCCCGATGTTTATGAAAACAATGTTGTGTTTGTTTGCGGTGAGGATATCTGGTCTGTTTCAGCAGAAGGCGGTGTTGCTACAAGACTCACGATTCATGATGGAGAGGAACGATTTCCGAAATTCTCTCCGGATGGGACAATGATTGCCTTTACGGGTGAATACGATGGCAATGCTGATGTCTATGTAATGAATATACACGGAGGTGATATAACCCGTGTAACTTATCATCCTGGTTATGATGAAGTCGTTGGATGGCATTCTACCAAGAACAAAATCTTATTCAGATCCTCTCGCAATAGCTTCAACCGTTTTTATAAGTTGTTTCTAATTTCTCCTGACGGTACTGGTCTTGAAGAATTAATCATGTACGAAGCAGCACAGGGTAGTTTTTCTCCTGATGGTAAAAAAATTGCATATAATAAGGTGCCAAGAGAGCATCGTACATGGAAACGCTATAAAGGAGGATTAGCCCAGGAAGTCTACCTTTATGACTTCAAAACAAACAAAAATATTAATCTGTCAAATTTTGAAGGTACCGATAGGATTCCGATGTGGATAGGAGATAAAATTTACTTCAGCTCGGATCGCAATCGGGTTTTGAACATCTTCGCTTATAATACACTTACAAAAAAAATCGAGCAGATAACAAACCATACGGAATACGATGTACGACGTCCAAGCATGGGTGGAAATAAGATTATCTATGAATTGGGAAGTTCGCTCTGGTTGCTAAATGTAGATACTAAAGAAACCAGTAAGATTCCCATCGAAATTCACACAGATGCTCCTGAATTACGCCCTTACCTTAAAAAAGTTGACGAATTCATTACCGGATTCGATTGCTCACCATCAGGGAAACGGGCTCTAATTGTAGCACGAGGTGAAGTTTTTACCGTACCTAAGAAAGATGGACCAACGAGAAATCTGACAAAGGATTCAGGCGCCAGAGATAAAGATGCTGCCTGGTCTCCTGACGGGAAAACGATTGCATATATTTCGGATAAAAGCGGTGAGTATGAAATCTATCTTATAGATTCTCAGGGCAAGGAGAAATCCATTCGACTGACGCAGCACAAAGACGGTTATCGCCACACTCTCCGCTGGTCGCCGGATAGTAAAAAAATCGCATTTGCTGATCAGACACTTAGTTTCTATTATATTGATGTAAACAGTAAGAAAATCGTCAAGGTGGATAAATCCAAATATGAAAATGTTGATGTATCGCTAAATTCCAAACTCATATCCGATTTTTCATGGTCACCCGACAGCCGCTATTTAACTTATTCCAAGATGGATGAAGACCTCGTGTATAAAGTTTATATTTATTCTTTGAAAACAGGCAAAAGTTACTGTGTGAGCAATGGTATTTTCAACGATTTCGGACCAATTTTTTCAAAAGACGGAAAGCATCTTTTCTTCATTTCCAATCGTCGCTTTGATCCAACATTTTGCGATTTTGAATGGGAAATGGTTTATAAGAAAGCCGCCGGTATCTACTGCTTAACGCTAAAGAAAGATGGCGAACCGCTTCTGCCTTTTAAAAGCGACGAGGAAGAGATGAAAGATGAAAAAGAGAGCGAGAAAAAAGATGATAAAAAAGGTAAGAAAAATGAGAAAAATGAGAAAGATAAGGACTTGCAAGTTGTCATTGATTTTAAAGGAATATCAGAAAGAATCGAGGCTCTTCCATTGCCGAGTGGTAATTATCGAAATCTTGCTGCTAATGAATCATCAATTTTTTATCTGAATGCTGATGAGGGAGATTTTAACCGTTTTGATTTTAGACCTATAGGTCATCGAAATCTTTACGCATTTTCTTTTTCCGACGGATCTCTTGCGAGAAAAGATAAAAAAGAAGAAACAGTCATTGAGGGCATTGATGGCTACAAACTTTCCACAGATGGTTCAAGTATTGTTTATAAAAAGGGCAACATTATCGGTATTATTGATGCAACCGAGAAAAACTCTGCCGGTAAGGCTCTTAACTTATCAGACTTGAAAATGTGGCTCAACCCGACGGCAGAATGGCAGCAAATTTTCAACGAAGCATGGCGAATGGAACGCGATTTCTATTACGAACCCAATATGCACGGACTTGATTGGGTTGCAATGAAAGAAAAATACGGAAAGATACTAAAGAACGCATCATGCAGGCAAGATGTGAGATATATCATTGGTGAACTTATTGGCGAATTGAATACCTCCCATACCTATGTCTTTGGCGGAGATTACCAGAGAAAAGCTGATAGAGTTAATATAGGAATGCTGGGAGCAGACTGGAAGATTGATAAAACAAATAATCGTTACCGATTCAAAAAGATTTATAGCGTACAGGACTGGACTCAGGAAATTATTCCGCCGCTTGCGAGAACCGGCATCAATGTTCAGGAAGGTGACTACCTCCTGCAAGTCAATGGGGAGGAAGTTACTGCCGATAAGAATATCTACAGCTACTTCCAGGATTTGGCAGGCAAGCAGGTAACGCTTTTAGTCAACAAAAAACCAACTCACAAAGATGCGGAAAAAATTACAGTCAAACCACTCAGAAGAGACTATACACTCCGATACCTCGATTGGGTGGAACACAACCGTAAAGTAGCAGAAAAGGAATCTAAAGGTCAGATCGGATATATTCACCTGCCGGATACATATACGGCTTCGGCACGTGAGTTCCCAAAGTATTTTTACTCACAAACACGTAAAAAGGGACTCATCATTGACGGTCGCTTTAATGGTGGTGGATTGGATCCGGATATATTCTTACAGCGACTTGATAAAAAACTATTATCCTACTGGACACGCCGTTACTCTCACGACCAGACAACACCGGCAGTGGTTACTCGTGCGCATCTGGTCTGTTTGACTAACCGTCAGGCAGGCTCCGGTGGCGATATGCTGCCTATGGAGTTCAAAATGCGGAATATGGGACCTGTAATTGGAACTCGCACATGGGGTGGACTGGTTGGAGTTTCTATGTTTATTAATCTTATTGACGGAAGCGGAATCTCTGCACCTGATTATCGAGTCTATGATCCTAATGGGAAGTGGATTGTGGAAAATGTAGGTATAGAGCCAGATATTGTTGTTGACCTTAATTCAGAAGAAATGGCATGCGGCTACGATGCACAACTGATGAAAGGAATCGAAGTGCTTCTTAAAAAGATTAAAGAAGAACCCAGACCCTGGCCCAAACATGAGGAGTTCCCTGTTGATAGATAAATAGAGTGGAAAGAAAAAGGTTATCTAACGGACATTTCATCGCCTGCCCCGACAGAATCGAAGCACTTCGCTTTTGATTTTCTCAAATTCTTTCATTTTTTAACATTCACTTTGATATTCATCGAACCGCTGTCGGAGACAGGTGAATGAACTGGTTAGGCGTACTTTTATAATCTTCATGAAAATAACTATTTTGCAAATATCATTTTACTCGTTAATCTTTTTGATCCTGCCTTTAATGTATAGATATAAATCCCGGATGCTACTTTATTTCCACTTTTATCAGTCCCGTCCCAATTCACCTGATAATATCCGGCAGACAACTCCTGATTAATTAATGTGCTGACCTTCTTCCCGGTAATAGAATAGATAGAGATTTCAACAGGCATTGCATCGGGCAATCCAAATTTTATCGAAGTAGTCGGATTAAAGGGATTGGGATAATTGCCGATTAAAGTTAACTGTTCAGGGATTGATTCAATCACGTTAATTGGAATCTTTTTCGCTATATCTTTAGCAGGTCCTCCCACGATTACCGAATGAATATCAGTTGCTGTATTCCCATCAGAATCGGTGACTTTACATTTTAAGGAGAAGTCAAACGAAGGGCCCATTGTAATTGTCTGTTCACCTTCATACTGAGACAGATAAATCCATACCCCGGGAGGCGGTGCTAAAGGAATTACCGTATTTGCTGCAAAAGGTTCGATTATTTCCTCATCATTTTGATACCACCATTGGTAATTGGTATAAATGCCGCTTCCGCCGGAAGGATTGGCGGTAAATGTTCCTGATTCACCAGATGGTAAATATGTTGGGCCGGTAATTTCAACAAAGAAAGGTACAGGATAAAAGTTTGCGACCCTATAAGATTCTTCATTTAGAACTCTTACGACATAAGCTGTATCCGTATTACCATAATAACCAGGTCTTGACCATTGTTTCCTTCTAACTCCAAATTCATTATATTTTAAATCATTTACTCCCATAATTGTCATCCAAGTGCAGTCTGGACTTGGCCATATAGGCTCAATATATCCATGGCCATAGGGATAAGGCAGCATTGTGTTATCATCTTCTATATTATGACGTGCACCTATAAGATGTCCCAGTTCATGTGCAGGTGTATATCTACCCGTTACAGCATCAGAACGGACAACAGCAAAAGCACGACTTTTAGGAGCATATATCCTACCAGCTTGTCCATATGCGTTCCCTGTTTCAAGAATAAGCATGCATACGTCAGCATAATACTTGTCTCTTAAATTATGAATTTCATCCATATAACCATCCGTCGTCCCGATAAAACGCTCCAAATCTGTTTCAAAAGAGCCAGTTTCAGTATAATTAACTTGTCTTTTATAAGCAAGTTCTACTGAAACATTTGCGCCACTATTTACAAAAGACTGATTGGTTTCCACAATTGCGGTAGCAATTAAACCATTCTCATTATGATTTGCCGCAAATGCAGGAGTATATGCCATAAGTATTCTAATAACGGGACTATTACCGGACATAACTTTTAAATTTTCTTCTTCATTATTTTCAGAATTTGATTCAGAATAATTGGCCGAACTGTCTTTATTATAATCCGATAAATCTTGTGGTATAAATTTACTATAATCAGTAAGAATGAGGACATTCAAATCATTTCCAAGCGATTCTGTTCTATATAATTGCCCATCAACATTGATTGTACCGGTCACTCTGTCGTCATAGGCCACTAAAGTCATATCTCCATCTCCCTTTTCTGAAGTACCATACCATACGGAATAAATAGCGGAATTTCCTTTAAATATCTTTTTGTAAAAAGAATAATTGTTTCCCAAAAAGTCTCTAAACTGAACACTTTCTGATAATAATAATTCGGAGACAGAAGGAGATTCAACTATCCTTATATCAGATGTCGTTTCAAAATCTCGAAAATGTTGCAATATTTTTTGTTGGTAGGATGTAAGGATTTCTTCGGTTCCTTCAAATTCGGTAAATATGTTATATTCACTTAAAACTTGCCCTGACAGATCAAGCTGGATCAAAATAAATGCAATAATAAAGAAAGTACTTCTCAATTTAATTATTTTACTCATTGTAATTCCCTTTCATTTTAGTTTTTAATGATGATCATTACCGTAAGTGCAGGCAATATTTATAAAGAACAATTTTAGAATGTACCTCTTCATATCCAATCGTTTCGGCAATTAGCCCAATACTTGGAGTGTAGTAATAGTTGTATATTTCTTTATCTAGCACATCTTCTGCCGGTCTTCTTTTAAACATATAGACATAAGTCTGGAATGTGTCTAAGGGAGTGATATATAAGAAATTGGTATCAACACAGATATAAGTTGTTGTGTCTTTGATATAAAACTCTTTCCCATACAAATTATATACCATTCTGGGTACTTCCCATGCCTCACCTTGACTTACAGGATATTTAAATTGAAGAACAGGGTAAATCATTGTATCAGTTTTAGTTAAGCCTCCCATTGAGTATAAACCATCCGGTCCATTCCAATATAACCAATTTGGCTCACTACCCTCGTTATCGTATTTTGCAATAAATAATTTGTAATCCCTATCTTCGTGATTTACTGTTAATGTTTCAACAATAGAGTATGTTACAGAATCAGTGAAAGAAGTATAAACTTTCATAGAGTATTTCCAGTAGTTACCAATTTCAGAGGGTAATAATGCATTTTCACCGTATTGAAGGCAATCATCAGAATTACCGGGTCCACCAGTATCTCTATTACAATTGATTAAGGTACTAAGAATTATTAATAATATTGAAATTGTGGGTAAATATCTCATAAATATCTCTTTTTTCTAATAGGTTTAAATTAATACTGTATGGTTATATTTTGTTTGTTCTCAGGGTGGTTTCAGGACTATCATTTTTTCGTCAATATTTTTCGTTTTGTAATATTTCGCTGGTAATATATATGTCTAACGGGCTGCGAGATGAGCCGCAGTCGGTTGGGGGCGGAAATTGCATTTCAATGCAATTTTCCGTGCCAACCGACCGAGCGGAACGAAGCCCGAAGGGGGTCGGCTCGATTGAGCTTGATAGGCGGAGCGTGAGCGGAGCCTATGAAGCTCAATCGGCTCATCTCGCAGCCCGATAAGCGGACGAGCGAAGCGAGAGTGAGCGCCAGCGAGCGGTCCGCTTATCATTTTCAATAGATGGAAAATTTTCCATATATTAAACATTAGCATGGACTTTTTTTCTATCTATTTGCGAAATATGATTTAAAATATGGAAAAAGTTTGTCTTATTTTCCATGTTTTCGATATATATTTCCACTAAATGGAAATTTAAGGAACTGTCTATTAGATTTTGTAAATATTCCACTTGCATATAATGTCTATTTCTCAAAAAGAAAACCAAATGATTTTAAAGATCGTTTATAAAAAAACAAAAAAAAGCAATCTCTTGGCTCGATATGGTTTTCTGACTCCTTTAAATAAATACACTCCGGCATAATCGCCTTTTCACTATTTGCTGTAATTTTACTTTAGATATTTAGGGGGTGTAATAGAATAAATTTTTCATTCATAGTAATTTATCATTATGTTATTTGTGAATTCATATTATCAAATATATTAAGATTATGTTATTAAACCCCCTTTGTAATGTCAAGATATAAATTTCTGCTTGTTTCTTGTTTAAGGATGTGATTTACTCTTGTTTCTATCATATTTGCCATACATTCTTCTATTAAGTTGTCTCGTCATTTTTTCCTACTGATTAAACTATAAAACAGAGTATCAATGTCAAACTTGATGAACTGTGTCCAAGACAGCTTCAGGATGTTTTGCCGCAACCTGAAGTAATACTCTTGCTGCTCCTTCCGGTTTTCTTCTTCCTTGTTCCCAGTTTCTTAAAGTAGCAGCACTAATTCCTAGTAATTTTGCAAATTTATCTTGCGATAATCCATATTTACTTCTGATAGTTTTTACATCAGTTTGTTCAAAAGTAAATGTTCGGCCTGGCTCCATTTTACTATGCATTATTTTGGAACCTTGTTTAATACTTTCAAGCAATTCCTGGAATAATTCATCTTTCATTTGAATTCTCTCTTTACTAATGATTTTAATATTTTCAATTGCTTTTTTGTTAAATCATCTTTTTCTCTTTTTGAATAAATGATCAACATCAATATTATATCTTGCTTTTTAAAAAAATAGTAGATAATTCGATTCCCTCCTCGTTTTCCACTTCTTGAGTCATGCCATCTAATCTTTCTTAAACCGCCGCTTCCAATTATAACATCTCCGGATTTGGGATACATTAAAAGATGATTCTGTAACTTTCTATATTCTTCGTCATTCAGAAGTGGTTTTAATTTTCGGGTAAAGATTGGTGTTTCAATAAACTTCATATTTTAATATAAGCCATTGACGTATGTTTTGTCAAGTAAAATATTTCATCTCATCAAAATTGTTTTTTGAATTAACATAGCTTTATCCAGCTTGTATAATTACTTATAGATATATTAATGTTTTTCGTAAAATTCCATACTCTGGTCTGGAAATTCCTGAATACAAAGTAGCTGTTTCTATTTGGCAAAAAGCAGTCCTTTAGCTTCATTGTTCTTAGACTTTCTATAAAAACTAAACTCTGGCATAATCGCCTTTTTACTATTTTTTATAGTTTTATTTTAGATATTTACTAATGTCAAGGAAAAAATTGGTTATACTACGAAAATTACACCTGTCAGGTTTATTAGATTCTTTTCCCTCAGATGGGATCAATCCTGTAAACCTGACAGGTGTAGTAACCCAGGTTTGACAACATTCATCATGAAAATCACAAGAAATAACTTAACGGACATAATAACCTATTGATTTTATTAGATTGATTAGTTTGAAATTCAAAAGTAGGGACTGAACATATGCTTTTTGCTTGACATTTATCCAACCAGACTGTATAAATATGTAAATTAGAGAAAAGACAAAAAAAGTAAATGACAAACGATACGTTCAACATCAACTCCTCGAATCAGTTCGCACACCTGACGGCCCCAGACAAAATGTAGTTTTAAATCTTGGTATCCTGGATTTGGAAAAGGATAAATGGAAATTGTTAGCTAATATAATCAAAGAGAAACTATGTAATAAGAATAGGTTATTTCAGATTGACCCGGAAATAGAAAAACTGGCTGAACATTACGCATCTCTAATCCTTGAAAAGCGGTTGCAGCAAGCCTCTGAAGATATAGAAAATAGCGAGGAAAAGGATGAAGATAAAAGCCAGGTGCGATATGAAAGTGTCGATGTTCACTCTGTTTCAACTTCAAATGCAAGAACTCAGGGTGCTGAACATGTTGCTATCAAACAGATGGATGAATATGGACTTGATCATATTCTAAGAAGTCTCCAATTCGACGATAAACAGATCATTTATTCAAAGATGCTTATTGCGGGCAGAATGGTTCATCCTGCGAGTGAAAGGGAAACTGTGAGATGGATAAATGAAACCAGCACCATTAAAGAATTATTGAGAATATTTTTAATATCCTGTTTTATATTGATTTATGAAATATCAGTTGTCGAACTTAGGTTAAGTGAAAAAAGAATATTTAATTATAGAAATTGTTTATAATCCACTAATGAATAACCCACAAAGTGCCGCCTATCGGCGGGGTTAACCCCGCAGTCCGGAAGTTGTCGGACATGTAGCTCATAGGGTGATTAATTCATCACAAAGTGATCTCTATGAGACAAGATCATGAATTAATCAGGTTAAAGAATTCCTGAATAATTATCACTAATTTATTATAAAATCCCGCCCTGCTTTCATAAAGGCGTGAATATTTTTTATCGGAGTTTCCTGCGGTAGATCGCACCCTGTACTCAATATAAAATTCGGATACCTATCCATTTTAGTTAAAAGTTCAAAGACATCCCTCTTCACATCTTCAGATGTACCATTTAACATATTACCTACAGGACTAATATTTCCTATAACAGTTATATTTTCAGGAACTTTTTCCGCTACTTTTTCCAATTCCACTCCGACTTCCTTTGAATCTAAACTTAAGCCATTCACACCTGACTCAGCCATTTTCTCAACTAGATGCATCGTATTGCCGCATGTATGGTAAATAGTACTCACACCTCTTTGAGAACATACCTCAATTATATTCTTTATGTAATTTGAGGAAAATTCTTCAAATTGGTTAGGTCCTAACATAACTGCTGTCGGCTCAAGTATGCAAATAAGGTCAGCTCCGGCATCAATAAGCAATTCAGAATATTGCTTGATCTTATCCGCAGCAAGTTGGGTTAATTTATGAAGCTTATCATTTTCCAGGATAGTAGCCATCGCTGCATTATCAGCACCCATTATCAATGCTGCAAGAGTATATGGACCGGTAACATAAGCACCTTTTACTATATTTGCAGGTAAATTTTCACTCATCATTCCCAGGGTTTTCACATATCCCAAAAGCCGCATATCTTTAGATATATCTATTTCTCTGAGTCTATCAATTTCATCAATAGAGAAACTATCTTTGGGTACAGTTGCCGAATCATTTTTTGGGAAAATTGTGTATCTTCCTATTGCATTTGCTTCAACTGACAAATCCATCAAGGGGAAAATTATATCGGGAGAAAACGTATGCACTAATTTTTCAAATACCTTAAAATGCTCTCCGTAATTTTGTTGGGCTAATTTTATACTGTTATTAACTAAATTGACACCCGGGAATCCAACAAGAGGAGCAACTATTCTTTTCCCATGTTCATAAGTTCTCTTTGTTAAATCCCCAAGACTTATTTTATTCATAAAATAACACTTTCACACTAACAAACTTTATAACTAAAAAAATTGAAGATCTTCTCCACATAGTATTTTAAAGTTATTTAATATTGATTAATAAAAGTAGTGGGTATTAACAGAATTATAAAGTATTTCTTCATCCTTTTAGTTACCTGCATTTTCACTTACTATTTGTTCGTTTTACAACTTAATCATCCAACTGAATTTTACAATAACTATAAATAAATTTCAACCTAAATAATACCCCATAGTAGCTTTTTGGCAGTTTGATTATAAATAGGGATTCCCACTTCTTCAGAGAAACAAAACATAGTTGATCTCAGTATATACTCATTAGAGCTCGCTATGCTCTGTTGAAAATGGTTTTGATTTTCTCTAAATTAATTCCAATTCTAAAGAAAAGGATAAAAATTGCCTACTTATTCATCTGAAAAACTATTTAATCGAGCAGAAAAACTTAAACACCTTGTAGACCCATGTGTTTTATGTCCTAGACAATGCAAAGCGAGACGTCTACATAATGAAAAAGGATTCTGCAAACTAACTGATTCAGCAGTAATGGCAAGTGCGATAGTTCATTTTGGTGAAGAACCACCTATTACAGGGCATTCAGGATCAGGTACTGTTTTCTTATCCGGTTGCAATGCTTCATGTATTTTCTGCCAGAACTATCAAATTAGTCAAATGAGAATTGGGAAACGTATCTCATCAAAATCTTTAGCTGATGAATTCTTGAAGCTGCAGGATAAAGGATGTGAAAATATCAATTGGGTGACGCCAACTCCTCACCTTCCGTTCTTACTGGAAGCATTAGCAATTGCAGTTGAAAAAGGACTAAACCTGCCACTTGTGTATAATACCAATAGCTATATGCGTCTGGAAATTCTTGAGATGCTGGAAGGAGTTGTGAATATTTACCTCCCGGATATGAAATACGGTGAAAACATCTGGGCAGAATCTTTTTCCAACATGACAAATTACTTCGAGATAAGTGTTGCAGCAGTAACAGAGATGGTTCATCAAGTCGGCTCGCTACAATTAAATCAAAGAGGCGTTGCTGAAAAAGGTGTACTTGTAAGGCACTTAGTTTTACCTGAAGGCACCTCTGGAAGTCAAAAAATCTTTAAGGCTATCGCTAATATTAACCCTCAAATTCCAGTCAGCATTATGGCACAATACAACCCATGTTTTAAAGCTATCCATCATCCGATTCTTGGCAGACGTATCACTAAACAAGAATATCAAAATGCTCTTGATGATTTTAAAGAAGCCGGTTTAAAATTTGCTTACACACAAAAACTCGAAGAAATGGAAATCGAAGACTTTTACTTCCCGGATTTCAAACAAAATAATAAAAACATCTTTGGTTTAAAAAAATCCTGCAGTACCTGAAAATATTTTGGAACAATGAGCTACGGAGTACAACTCCTGTAGTCAGAGAAAAAAGGGATTGTGAAAATATTCAAATAGTGGCTTCATTCTCGTTCTGGGGCTATGCTCCGGGACGAACTATTAGTATCGGTTGCAGAGCAAGAGCCCTGCAACCATAATAATATTTGACCAGGAATTTATCAAAACCAATTTTTCAATATTGAATTTCTAGATTCTAATTGTATATTTGTTTGATTGATAAAGTGTATTGGATATTATAATTCAGATTAAAAAATAAATCAGGAGTAGTAGTGATTGACGAAAATAAAAATTATAATAGAGAAAGAGATCAACGGAAAAGAAAATCCTGGGATGAATATTTTCTCGATATAGCAGATATGGTAGCGTCCCGTTCAACCTGTTTTAGGAATAATGTCGGAGCGGTTATTGTAAAAGACAAAGTTATCGTTGCCACAGGATATAATGGTGCTCCAACATATCAACCAAATTGTCTTGAGATTGGTTATTGTTATCGTGATAGACACAAAATAAAATCAGGGACTCAGCTGGAGAGATGTCGTGCAGTTGGTTCACATGCAGAATCCAATGCTGTTGTTCTTGCTGCACGAAATGGTCAAAGTACGTCAGGTGGGACAATCTACGTTGTTGGTCATAGGTTTATTTGTAACCAATGTAAGGCAATTATTGCCAATGCTAAAATTAATCGTGTTGTTCAAAGATATTTGAATGGTGATGTTGAAGAAATAGTACCATCAAGAGACTGGACTGTTCATCCTGTAGATAAGGAAAATTCTGGTTATATTTAATTTGATAATCACGTTTTCCCACCTCAAAGAGGTCCCTTTCCCAAAGGGATCTCTTTGAGACGGGAAAGGGATTCTACAGAGCGGTTTTCACGTTTCACGTTTCATTTTTCAGGTTTTTATGCCGGGTAGGTCCAGCAATTCGTTAAAATTATGAATTACAAAGTCTGGATTTAATTTACGCAATTCATCTTCAGAGCGCATTCCATAGGTGACTGCACACGTTAATATCTTTACTGCTTTTCCGGCTAAAATATCCTTATCACTATCTCCAACCATAATTGCTTCACTTGTTTGAACAGAAAAGCTCTCCAATACATATAGAAGAGGTCCCGGGTCTGGCTTTTTTGCTTCAAGGGAATCACCACCAAGAATTATATCGAAATACTTATGAAGATTGAAGTGTTTTAGAATTTCAAATGTGTAGTAATATGTTTTATTGGAAATAACCGCCATGGATATTCCATTCAGATTGGATAATGTCTCTTTAATTCCAGGATATGGAGTAGTTGTGTCAAAAAGATGTTCCGAGTAATATTCTTTATACTTTCTAACAACTCTGGATAAAAATTTATCATCCCAGGTGTAGTTTTTATCATTATGTACTGATTCACCAAAAGCACGGCTCACTAATTTTGTTATTCCATCACCGACATATCGGATACATTGATTGAGATGAATCGATTTATATCCAAAATAGCTCAGGGTGAGATTAATTGAAGTGGCAATATCCCTGATTGAATCTACAAGTGTTCCATCAAGATCAAAGAGAATTGCTTTGATTTTACGATTGTTCATGTTTGCAAATTATGTATATCTGTGATATTTGTTTGTGTCTATTTATATTTCCTCTTCAACGAGTTTATAATTTCTACTTCCTAATCCAATTTTTTCTCCATATATCAATTGGATATTAGCATCAATATTTGGATATGAAAGTTCAGATATGTTTTTATTATTCGTTTTAGTTAAATCCAGAACTGCCTGGTCTATTGCAACCGGATCTTTTCCTGCTAATACACCAATATCATCAATTATTGGTTTTAAATTTGCCCCCTGACAGTCACAGTCCTTTGTCATATTGATTAAAAATGTGAAGAATCCAATTTTGCATTTTTTTTGCTGGACAATTCCAAGTGCGTGCTCTGCGATTTGCTTCTGAAGTTCAGCTGATGTGCTATCCCATTTGAACTTTACAGCATTGAATCTGCAAACAGTTAGGCATTCACCGCAACCTATACAGATGCTTTCATCTATGGAGGCAAATTTTTCACCAACGTTTATCGCATTTACCGGACACCATTGAGAACAAACGCCACAGGCGGTACATTTATTTTGGTTTATCATTGGTTTAGAGACTGAATGTTGCATAAGCTTACCTTTTCTACTAGCCATTCCCATGCCCATGTTTTTAATCGTCGCCGCAAGTCCTACGTTTATATGACCAGTTACATGGGTAATTACTATTAGAGAATTTGCAGTTACTAAGTCAGCAGCAAGACTGACGGTTTTGTTTATTGGAGCGTCGATTTTAATTTCAATTTCATTTCTACCGGCAATTCCATCAGAAATAATTATTGGTGCACCTATAGTTTTAAGAGAAAAACCGTGTTCATGTGCGAGTATAATATGGTTAACAGCATTATCACGAGCACTTTTATAAAGGACATTTGTATCTGTAACAAATGGTTTTGCTCCAAGACTTTTTATCATTCTGACGATTGGTTCTGTATATGCAGGTGGTAAAAACGTGTTATTTCCTTTTTCGCCAAAGTGGACTTTTAGAGCGGTAAGGTCATTTTTATCTATTATTTCGTCGAAACCCGCCCTATGAAAAAGCTTTTTCAGACGATTTTTTACCCTATCATCAGGATTGGACGCTTTAAATCTCATTAGATGTACATTGCTTGGTTCCATGTTTAACCTTTCGTTTTTGACAATGTGTGAATTTAATATAAAAAGTTATTGATTACATAAAATATCATAGATTTATTGCTTATAATGCAGTTAGTTGATGTGTTAAAAATTCTATCCGATAAAACCCTGAAATCTGGGCTTCCTCAAAAAATAATGGCGAAATTTAAGCATCTTGAACAAAGTTCAATACTAAAATCCTTTTCCTTTCACTACTTTAAGTGTATATTTTCTTATGTAAAAAGTTGAGTTTGCTTATAATTAAAGTGATAAGGAGTAAAAATAATTAGGGGAAAAATTATGAATAAAAAATGCGTTAGAATTATTCCTTTTTTAATAATTTTTTTTGTTCTTTTAATAAATTCATCATTTGCAGATAAGCGATTTGCTATTGATGATCCTCATGCTAAATATGGTGGACTTTCACTTATTCAGACTGATCGTGGCTCCGGACTGGGTGGATTTTTTGAATGGTCAATAAATTCTTCGAATAGGATTGGTATTAATGCCGGTTTATTAATGATAAAAGGGAAATACGATTATCCTATCCTCCTTCCTAATTACTATTATGATCCATATAATCCCTATGGTTATTATTATGAGAAATCGGATAAAAAGCGTTTAAGTTTACTACCGGTATATGCCAATTATAAGAGAATATTATTTACAGATGCAATCGCAAATAACTTTCGGCCATTTCTTAACCTGTCCTTCGGTCCTGTAGTTGCTTTTGATCCACCAAACATTCCTGATTTTGTTGAGAGGTGGAAAAAGATGACAACAGCTTATACATTTGGAGGAAGAATAGGGGCAGGAATTGATTTTTTGTACGGTCCGGGTACGATTATTACCCTATTTTTTGGCTATGATTATATCCATTTTGCTAAGAAAATTGATATAACTAAGTATGAAGGTGAAGTTCCAGAAGGTTGGGTATTCCCGAAAGATTATGATGGGTTAAAAAATTACAGTGGATTGATACTTAAGATTGGCTTCGGTAAAAAATTTTAATGCACGATTTTCAGTTTTATATCCCCCCGGAAAAAATCAATGATAATTTGGTAACTATTAATGGTGAAGAATACAGGCATTGCTGCCGTGTTCTGAGGAAAAATAGGGGAGACATTATAAAAGTTTTTGATGGTTATGGTTTTCATTATGGTGTTCGTATTCTAAATATTTATGAAAATTACGCTGAAGGTAAAATTATAAAATCCTACCCTAAAGAAAAGAGTATTTTTCCTGAACTATTTTTGGGTGTAGGAACAGTTAAAAATAGTACATTAGATACAATTGTGAATCAAGTGTCGAGCCTTGGAGTTGCTCATTTTTATTCTTTATTAACAAGGCACTCTGTTAAGAGAGGATTCAAAAAAGAGCGCTTTAAAAAAATAGCGATTAAGTCAGTCAAGCAGTGCGGGTCTGCTTATTTACCCGAAATTCATGACCAAATTAATTTCGATGACTGGTTAGATTTTACTCATAATATAAAGTTGAAACTTATTGCAGAAAAAGATAATTCGATGCCATTACTTAAAGTAGTGAATAGGGTAGAAAATATAGGCGAAATAGCTGTAATGGTTGGTCCCGAGGGTGGATTTAGTAGCAATGAAATTAAAACTGCTGAGGCAAATGGTTTTATTCCAGTTAATATTTCTGAACGTCGTTTAAGGACAGAGTTAGCGGTTGTAGTTATGCTTGCGAATATATACCCTTTAGATTTAAGAGTGAGTAATATAAGGTGAGGATAGTATTTAATTCATAGATATATGCCTACGAAATTTCAAATTGAATTAAAAATTTTTAATTTATTTGGATTTAAGTAAAGGGAGGAAATAAAAAAATGGGAGAAAAAAATTTTAAGAAAGACCTCGATTTTGTTAATGAAAACAGAGAATCTTTACTTAAGGAGCATAAGGATAAATTCATTCTCGTATTTGAAGAAAAATTAGTGGGTTCGTATGATAGATATGAACGAGCAGCGGAGGAAGGGGTGCGTTTATATGGATTGGACGCAAACTTTCTTGTTTGTCATTTAGTAGAAAAAGAACCGCTAAACTTTATTATGGGGGCTGCGTTATGATAAATACTTACAGGTATGGCGGTCAAGGTGAAGTCGAGAAAGATGGTAAAAAATCAATCGTTCAGATCCCACTACCAGTTGTTTTAAATCAGATGGGGGCTTTTATCAAAATTACCATTACTCATCCCCGAATTGTTCAAGAGAATTTTAAACAACAAGGGAAAAGTGCTCCAACAGTTAGTGTGAATGCTTTAATTGACACAGGGGCAAGCGGTACTGTAATAACACCTCATGTAGCTGACCAACTTGGACTCGTTCACACAGGTTTTCAAAAAGTAACTTCAGTTCAAGATGAACAACAGCGACCAGTTTATTATGGTTTTATCATATTCCCCTGGGGTAGTGGAAAAGAAATCCCGATTGTATCTTGCCCTCTTAAAAATATTGACTGTCTGATTAGGCGTGATATTCTCTTGCATTGGTATTTTTCATATAATGGTCCTGATGGTTCTATCGTTATTTGTGACTGAACTTGTTGATAAAATACTTACTCTGTGTTTAAAAGTATTATGTATTTAATTAAAGACCTATAAGGAGGATATAAATTGGAAAGAGACTGTATTTTTTGTAAAATTGCTTCTGGTGAAATAGATACTGAATTTGCGTATGAATCGGATGATATTATTGCTTTTAGAGATTTGAACCCACAGGCACCGACTCACATTTTATTGATTCCTAAAAAGCACATTCCAAAGATTAGTGATGTTAAAAAAGAAGATGAAGAACTCATAGGGAAAATGATAGCAGCAGCAAATTCTATAGCTGAGAAAGAAAAAATTTCTGAAGCTGGTTATCGTTTGGTTTTTAATTGTGGTAAAGATGCCGGTCAGGAGGTATTTCATATTCATCTTCATTTACTTGGTGGTCGTAAAATGATGTGGCCGCCGGGTTAGTTTAATTTGTGATTGCCCCAAAGGGATCTCTTTGAGATGAGGCAAATAATCAATGGATAATGGATAATGGATAATGAACAATTATCAATAGACAATAGTCAATAGTCAATAGACCCTGTACGGTCCCCGATACGCTCCTTCGTCGCTACGGGGCAGGCGCTTCGCTCCCTACAGGGCAAGCAATAGACAATCGAAAATGTATATTTCAAAGCTCAGTCTCTACGGTTTTAAATCATTTTTAAAGAAATCCGAAATACACTTTGGAAGTGGTATTACCTCGGTTGTAGGGCCAAATGGCTGTGGGAAGACTAATATTGTTGATGCTATTAGATGGGTTATTGGAGAACAAAAATCCAGTATTCTTCGGACTGATAGGATTACTGATGTAATATTTAATGGGACATCTACCCGAAGACCGTTAAACCTGGCGGAAGTTTCTTTAATTATTCACAATATTAGCGGAAGAATCCCTATAGAATATACTGATATAATGATTACACGTAGAATATACCGTAACGGCGAAAGTGAATATTTTATAAATAAAAATCTTTGCAGGCTTAAAGATATTACTGATCTGTTTATTGATACAGGAATGGGAGCAAATGCTTACTCTATCATTGAGTTAAAAATGATAGAGAACATACTAAGCGAAAACCTAGAAGAAAGGAAAAGGCTTTTTGAAGAGGCTGCAGGAGTTAATAAATACAGAGTTCAGAGGAAAGCAGCTATCAGGAAGTTGGATGCAACACGTGATGATCTTGTCAGGTTAAACGATATTATTATTGAAGTGGAATCTAAAGTTAAAAGTCTGAGAAAACAACTCAGACGTTATGAGAAATATCAGGAAGTAACGCAAAAACTTGTAGATGCAGAAGTTGTACTGGCTTCACGCAGAGTGTTGAATATTAAAAATAATTTAGATCCAATTGCTTCCGATATAAAAGAGAAAGAATCTAGATTTCAAAAAATAGTTAATGAATTAGAGAAGAAGGAAAATAGTTGGAAATCCAGACAGAAGTTATTTGAAGAAAAAGAGAAATTCTTTCAAGAGAAAAACATAGAACTTGATAAATTAAAATCTGAAAGAAATAAATTTCAAACGGAGGACCTGCTACTAAAAGAACGGTATCGTAATATTTCCCAGACTATTTCCAGGTTAGAAAAAGATATTAATTCGCTTGGTGAAAATATTTCCTATTCTGAAGATAGGGAAATTGAGCTGCAAAATGAATATAATGATATTGAATCAAAATTAGCCGAAAAGCAAGTTGAGTTTCAGGAAATATCGACTGAGCATCAGAAAATCGAATCATTATTTAAAAATATTGATGAGGAAATTCAATCCCTTCAGGATGAACGTTATTCATTTTTCAGAAAACAGGCTGAGTACTCAGCAAGATATAATAGCCTCAGAGAAAATATTTCGCAGAGAGAAAAAGAACTAAAATCAATTAAAGAACAGATAGAAAAACAAACTTCAGCCGAAAAATCAATCAGTCAAACTATAACGGATATCACTGAAAAGATAAAAATATTTAAAGAGGAGCTTGAAAAATATAAGGAAGCAGGGAAAAAGGAAAAAAATAGAAATTTAAACCTTATTAATGAAGAGAGAAACTTGACGGATACATTGAGGGGAATTGAATCGGAACAAGATAAATTATTTAACCTGATACAGTTTTATAGTGGAATAATTCAATCCAAAGAGGGGTATAGCCCTGGATTGCAATATGTGTTGGATAATTTGCAGGATTTTCCTGGGATTAAAGGAGCGCTGTCTGACCTTATTTCTGTAGATTCGAAATATTATCTGTCACTTGAATCGGTAATTAAAGATATTTCCCGACTTTTAGTTGCCGACAATAGATCATCTGCTGTTAGTTCTTTAAATAAATTAGAAAGCCTGGGTAAAGGGAAAGTGTCTATAATTCCACTTGATGTGATACTACAAATAGATAAAACTGAAAATGTTTTTAATGATGAGATTCAACCTTTAGAAAAATATATTAAATGTGATAAGTATTTAGAAAATCTAAAGGAATTTCTGTTTCATGATATTTACATTTGTGAAGATGCGAAGTTTAATGATTTGATAAATGATCAAAAACTAAATGGAATTGGGATTGTTTCTAATAAAGGTAAATACAAAGATTCAAATGGTTTTTTTACAGGTGGATCAGAATTTTCAGAATCAAATGTTCTCATTGGACGAAGTGAAAAACTTATAGAGTTGAAGGAAAAGTACAAAAGTGTATCTAATCGGCAAAATAAGTTAAAGAGTGAATTAGATAAGATTCGTGGGGCAATCGAAATTTTTATTTCAGCTCAAAAAGAGCTCGAAAATAATGCAAATTCAATAGAAGAGAAAATAAGGTTTCAAGTAGATAACTTGCGTGAAAATGAGCAGAAACTTATTCAATGTGAGAGTATTCAGGAAGCACTTAATGAAAACAAAATTGCCTTAAAAGTAGCGCTTGAAAATTTCAATGAGAAATTGCAAAAAGATATTCCTGAGAAAAGTATATTAGGTGACAAAATATCGAAGTTTGATACGGATATTGAGGGAAAAAGAGGGAAATCCGATAAAATTAAAGGCTATCTGAATGAAATAAGTCAAAGGCTTCAGAATGAAAGGATAGAACTAATCAATCTGGAAAACAGATTTAAAAATATTATTGATAATCAGGGAGCAATAAAGAGGTCGATAGACGATCTTAATAAGAAGCGGGATTATTCAATTCAGGAGAGGGATAAAAATGAGTTATTGAAGTCAGATATTGCCAGTAAAATAGAATTAAACAAAGTGGAAGTTGAAAAAGTAAATAACAAAGTTCTTATTGTGGAAGGTGAAGTAGATGAATTAAAAAGTAGTTATCAGAATATCCGTAGTGAGATTCAACTTATTAATGAAGACCTATTCAATCTGCGCCATGAAAAAGAACAATTATCAGAGAAATTGAAAATACTTGAGTTGGAGAGTTCGAAATATTCTGCTTCGGAAAGTGAAATTCGTTCTGTATTATTAGAAAAGTACAACAGGACAATTTCAGATGAGCTATCAGGTGAACTTCCACTTGAAGAAGAAGCACAACGTATTGTTAACAGGTACAAGAAAAAACTTGAAATGATTGGTATGGTTAATATGGCTGTTAAGGATGAATATGAGGAGGAAGCATCTCGACTATCATTTCTTGTAGAGCAGCGAGATGATCTTGTAGAGTCTGAAAAGGGATTAAAGGAAGTGATTGTCCAGATTGATAATATTGCCCGTGAGCAATTTCTGGAAGTATTCGAGAAGATTAGACATAATTTTCAATCGACATTTGAGATTTTTTTTGGTGGAGGTGAGGCGGATGTTAAATTAGTAGGGGACTCTGACCCTTTAGAGTCTCAAATTGAGATTTGGGCATGTCCAGGCGGGAAGAAGATGCGATCCCTGAAAATGCTTTCCGCCGGTGAAAAAGCTCTTACGGCAATAGCTCTTCTTTTTGGTATATATCAAGTCAAACCAAGTCCTTTTTGTATTTTAGACGAGGTTGATGCTCCTTTGGATGACGAGAACGTCAAGCGTTTTATTAATGTTATTAAAACTTTTGCTCAAAAAACTCAATTTATTATCATTACTCATAATAAGTTAACGATGAGTATTGCCGATATATTATATGGTGTGACGATGGCTGAAAAAGGAGTATCCCAAATCGTATCTGTAAAATTGGAGTAGAAATGAAGTATAATAAATTATTTCTCTGTTTCTGTTGCGTGATTTTATTAATTATGAGTCAAATCTTTGCAGCAGAATTTGATGTAGATTTTGCAACTTTTCGTAGTGCTGACGAAACTGACATAGTTGAAGTATATCTTTTGATTCCAAGGAATATCTTTAAATTCGCTCCCTCGGAAGATAAGTATAAGTCAAATGTACTGGTTAGAGTTGCTTTAGCTCAGAATGATACCGTTGTTGATATGGATGAGTGGACATTTGTTGACGTATTATCCGATACCTTAGAAGATATTAGTCGCCAGATGATTCCTGAAATTACGAGTTTGCAAGCACAAACTGGAGAGTATGATCTAATAGTATTTATTGCAGATTTAGTGAGTGGAAAACAAAATAAAAAGGAGAAACATATAATACTCACAAAGTATTCGGATTCTGAACTTCAATTGAGCGATATTCATACTGCTTCTCAGCTGAAAAAAACTCAGAAGGAGAACAAATTCAGTAAATATTTTGGCTATGATATGATTCCAATTGCCAGCTCTATTTTTAGTGTGCAGAATCCAATGGTTTATGCTTTTTGTGAAGTTTACAATCTTAAATACGATGAAAATTCACCAGGAACTTATAATGTTCACTATTCTATCACGGATTTAAATGGGAATGAAGTTAAAGCTCTTGAATGGGCTACAAGACGTAAACCCGGTGATTCTTCAGTCGAAGTTAATGGAATAAATATAGTATCTTTATCTTCCGGTTTGTACAATCTCAAAATAGAGATTATTGATAATGAAACCGCTGAAAGTGCTTCTGCTATTAAACGTTTCTATGTGTTAAAAGAAACCAGTGTGGTTGAATATACACAGTTAATGGAAACGGCTTATCTGTCTGAAATGACTGAAGATGAATTGGATGAAAAATGGGGTCCAATGAGATACATTGCTACTAAAACGGAAAAGAAGCGGTATAAAAAATCAGATATAGAAGGTAAGAAGCAAATAATAGCTCATTTCTGGGATAAACGTGATAGTGATTTTACAACTGAAGTAAATGAGATGAAAACAGAATTTGAGCAGAGACTGGCTTATGTGGATGAGAATTTTAAATCTGCACAAACAAGAGGATGGGCAACCGATATGGGCAGAGTCTTAATTGTTTACGGAATTCCATCAGAAATTGAAAGATTTCCCAGCTCGATTGAGAAAAAACCATATCAGATTTGGCATTATTATGAAATTGAAGGTGGTGTTGAATTTGTCTTTATTGATAAAACCGGTTTTGGAATGATGGAACTCGTTCATTCTACTGCAAGAAGTGAATTGCAGGATTATAATTGGCAGAGATGGATTATGCCTGCTTCTTCGCAACAACAAATTTCTTATTGAAATAAAAATTAGTATTGGATAAATATGAAGAATGTGACAGTCGGGATTGATTTAGGTGGAACAAAGGTAACTATTGGACTTGTATCCAATTATGAAGTGTTGAATAAGCCGGAGCGTTTTTTTATTTCAGAGTGTCGGGATGCAGATGCTCTTGTTTCACATATTAAAGTGTCATTACAGAAAATGATTAGAAGGAGTGGATTGGAGTGGTCTAACATTTCTCATATAGGTGTTGGCTCTCCTGGTCCTCTTGATTATAGAACTGGTGTAATTCTCGAGACTCCTAATTTAACAATGGTGAGAAATTATCCTCTAGGTCCAAAATTAGAAGAAGCAACGGAAATAAAAACTTTTGTTAATAACGATGCAAATTGTTTTACTCTTGGTGAACAGAGAGCTGGTGTTGCTAAAAACATGGATTATGTTCTCGGAGTAACTTTAGGCACCGGGTTCGGTTTAGGTTTTGTTTACAATGGAAAAATTTTTAATGGTGCTACAGGTACAGCCCTTGAATTTGCATTGACACCTTACAAAGATGGTGTTTTTGAGGATTATATTTCAGGGAGAGGCATTGCAAGAATTTATAAAAACCTATCTGGCGAACAGGTAGAACCTATCGAAGTTTCCAAACTTGCAGAAAAAAGTGATGTAACTGCCCTTAAAGCCTGGTATGAATTTGGTCAACACTTTGCACAAGCATTAATCTGTCTTGTAAACGTCCTTGACCCGGATATTATTGTTATAGGTGGTTCTGTTGCGAAGGGATTTCGATTTTTTCGCAACTCACTCAAAAAATATCTATTGAATGGTATTCATGAAGGACCGAGGAATAATATTAAAGTCGAACTGAGTAAATTGGGTGAGTTAGCGGCAATTATAGGTGCATCAAGCCTCTCTTGATTGACTATTGATTATTGAAAATAGACAATTAAAAGTCTAAAGTGCCTAAAGTGAGTTAAAGTGCCTAAAATAAAAAATGACCAATGACCAATAGACAATAATAAATAATCAATGCTTCTTAAAGATTTAATTAATGGTTTATCATCGCTTGTGTTTCCACCAATATGTAAATCTTGTAATAAACGTATTGATTCAAATAAAGATGTAATATGCGGAGAATGTTGGAATAGACTTGAGCGTGTTGACACAGGTCTTTTTTTACATAGGGAAATTCCTGAAAATATTGACAAAGTGTTTGCTATTTTTCAGTTTGACGACCTTTTTAAGAAAATTGTTCATGCTTTAAAATATCAGGGTAATAAATCAATAGGGGTTGAACTGGGAAAACAGATGAGTATTTTTATTAAGCCTGAAATGATAAAAAAAGATGAAAGTGCGTTTGTACCGATTCCACTTCATCCGATTAAGCATCGCGAAAGAGGGTATAATCAGGCAGAAGCTATAGCAAGAGGACTAAGCATTGGATTGAATATTCCTGTAAAAACTAAATTAATAAAAAGGGTAAAAAATACATCGACTCAAACAAAATTGAATGCTGAGGAAAGAAAGGCAAATATGGAAAGTGCTTTTGCTATAGTTAATAATCCTGATATAGGAAAAATTAGGCAAGTTGTCTTAGTAGATGATGTATTTACGACAGGTTCAACTATGAATTCTGCTGCAAAAGTGCTGAAGGAGAGAGGTTTTGATAGAGTTATAGGATTAGTAGCAGCGACACCAGCGGAAAAAGACTGAATAATTGCTAAAAATAATAATTTAACTTTTATATGTTTTTCCTTGAATAAATAGAATTAGCAAATTAAACTTTCAGGTTATTTGTAAATAATGAAAAAATAAAAGGTGTAATATGGCTCGATTAACAATTGATGACTTAAAAGTTGAAGGTAAAAGAGTTCTGGTTCGTGTGGATTTCAACATTCCACTTGATGAGAATCAGAATATAACAGACGATTTCCGCATTCGTGCAGCTTTACCAACAATCCGGAAACTTTTGAATGATGGCGCAAAGGTTATATTAATGTCTCATCTTGGGCGTCCTAAGGGAAAGAAGATCGCTGAATTGAGCTTAAAACCGGTTGCTGAACGGCTTAAAAAACATTTGAATAACAGAGTTTTTTTTGCAACAGATTGCGTAGGTATTGAGGTAAAAAATCTGGCGAATTCTCTTCAAAATGGTGAAGTTCTTCTTCTGGAAAATCTCCGTTTTCATGCTGAAGAACGGAAGAATGATCCAGACTTTGCAGCTAAACTTGCTGAATTAGCAGATATATATGTTAATGATGCTTTTGGTACAAGTCATCGTGCTCATGCTTCAACTGCTGGTATTGCTGAATATATTTCACAAAGAGCAGCAGGTTATTTATTAGAAAAAGAGCTGCACTATCTAAAAGATTATCTTGATAATCCAGAGAAGCCATACACAGCGGTTCTTGGCGGTGCTAAAGTTTCGGGGAAAATAGAAATCATTGAAAAACTTTTCGGCAAAGTTCAGAATATTCTTATTGGTGGTGGAATGGCATATACATTCTTGAAAGCAAAAGGCTATGAAATCGGAAAATCGTTGCTTGAAGAAGATAAAATTGATTTGGCACTTAATATATTGAAAAAAGCAAAAGAATATGACTGTACTATTTACTTGCCAACAGACATTATTGTTGTTCCAGAAATTTCTGATCATGTAGTACCTGAGCTTGTACTCTCTGATAATATTCCACCTGATAGAATGGGGGTGGATATTGGGCCTGAGACTACAATGATTTATTCAGGAATTATTGATTCAAGTGAAACGGTTTTGTGGAATGGACCATTGGGAGTTTTTGAAATAGTACAGTTTTCAATAGGTACTGAATCTATTGCTCGAAAGCTTGCAGAGGTTACAGAGAAAGGAGCTGTCACTGTGGTTGGTGGTGGAGATTCTGCCGCTGCAATGAAGAAATTTGGATTAATGAGTAAGGTTACTCATATATCTACAGGTGGTGGAGCTTCGTTAGAACTACTAAGCGGTATGGAATTAATTCCAATAACTTTAATTACAAGAAAGTAGGAGATTATGAGACAGAATATTGTAGCAGCGAATTGGAAGATGAACAAAGATGTTCAAGAATCCTATGATTTTACTAAAAGTTTATCCAAAAAGCTATTGAATCTCAAACGGACTCACATTATATTATGTCCGCCTTTTACGTCGTTATTTTACATTAGCGAACTTTTGAAAAACAGTTCTATTGCTCTTGGTGGACAGAATATGCACTATGAGAAATCCGGTGCTTTTACAGGGGAAATTTCAGTTAGTATGCTAAAGTCTTCAGGATGTGATTATGTGATTCTTGGACATTCCGAGAGACGTCATGTTTTCAACGAATCCAGTGAAGTTATAAAAATGAAGATAGACGCTGCATTATCAAATGATTTGAAACCAATCATTTGTGTTGGTGAAAAACTTGAAGAACGTCAATCAGGTAAAACCACTGAAGTAATAAGGGCTCAGTATAGATCAGCATTTACAGATATTTCGGAAGAAAAATTAAACCAATGTATTATTGCTTATGAACCTGTTTGGGCTATTGGAACAGGGATTACAGCCACTCCGGAGCAAGCATCTGAAGTTCAAGGGGTTATCAGAAATTTGGTTTTTGAACAATACAATAGAGAAGTAGCAGATTCAATGCCGATACTATATGGGGGAAGTGTGAAGTCTGCAAATGCAAAGTCTCTTATAGAAACTGAAAATATAGATGGTTTTTTAGTTGGTGGAGCCAGTTTGGTTGTAGATCATTTTTTTGAGATTATAAATATTGTTGAACAATTTTCAATAGGACAGGAGAAATAGTGTATACATTTTTTATTATTTTGAATGTGTTAGTTGCAATTTTTTTAACATTGTCGATTCTTATTCAATCCAGTAAGGGTGGTGGACTTTCTGGTACATTTGGTGGTAGTGGTGCTGGCTCGGTATTTGGAGGTAGAGGTGCCGCAACTTTTTTATCTAAGGTAACTACCGGACTTGCTGTTGCTTTTATGGTTATTTCTATTCTAATAAGTTTAATTTCTATTCCTCGGGGGAATCCCTCAAGTATTATAAAAAGAGAGGCTGACAGACGAGTCGCTCCATCTGCTAACTTACCTGTTCCTCAGGGGACTTTACCTGAAGGTGAATCTCCCATAGCTCCATCAGGAGATTGAAAAATAAGATTTACGAGTAGATATTAACATTATGGTTATTCATTGCCGAGGTGGTGGAATTGGTAGACACGCATGGTTGAGGGCCATGTGGGCATTAGCCTGTACGGGTTCGATTCCCGTCTTCGGCACGAGCTATTGAAGTTGAATAAATAATGGAGAAAATATGCGTCGGTTAAAATTAATTTTAAGGAAATTTAGTTGTCTCTTTGTAATCGCTTTTTTCGTATCATTATCTTTAGCACAAAATGCTGGTACTTTTGATGATGCTTTAAAGCTTTTTCAAGACGGTAAATATGAAGAAGCTTTTAATATTTGTAAGCCGATAGTTAATGAAAATCCGAATTTTATCAAGGCAAAGATTTTACTGGGACAAATTTATTTTGCAATGGGTGATTTAGATAGTGCCATTGTATATATTGACGACGGCCTTAAAATGAATCGTAATAACGCAGAATATAGAGAAATTCGTGATAAAATAGCAGCATTTGGAAGTAAGTTGACCGAAGCATCCCGATTATCAACTAATGCAGATTTTAAAGGTGCTAAAGATTTATATGAACAGATAATTAAAGAAAATCCAAATTTTGCTGATGCTTATTTTTCTTTAGGAATGGTATATATTAATCTTAACAACTTGAATGAGGCTGCGGAAAATTTTCGTAAAGCCATTGAAATGAAGCCAGAGGAAGAGAAGTATCATAATATGTATCAATCCATAATAAAGAAACATTTATCTGAAGGAAATCAGCTGTTGAAGAGGCATAATTATCAAGCTGCACTTGAGAAATTTCAACAGGTGATTGATTTTAACCCTGATGAATCTATGGCATACTACTTTAGTGCGGCTGTATATCTTGCGGAAAAAAAATTACCTGAAGCACTTAAATCGATAGAAAAAAGTATTGAATTAAATCCTGACTATCAAAAATCCCATTTGATAAGAGGGAAAATTTATCTGAAAATGGATAACTCAGTTGAAGCACTTAAATCATTTGAAGCAGCAATAGCTCTTGATCCTGATTATGTTGATGCCTGGAATAATATTGGATTACTTCATTACAGCAAAAAGGAATATAAGGAAGCTATCCCTGCTTATAAAAAAGTTGTTAAACTTAAGCCCGGCTATCCAAAGGCTTATGAGAATCTCGGAGCAATATTTATTGATATGAAAAATTATAGAGAGGCTTCTCAATATCTGAGTAAAGCTGTTGAGTTGAATCCCAAAAGTTATTCAAGTTGGTATAGATTGGCACAAGCATATAACCATCAAGGGCAGTGTCAGAAAGCAAAAGAAGCTGCAAAATCATCTTTGAAAATTAAAGCAAATTGGGCACCGGTTCTAATAGAGTTGGGTGTTGCCGAGCGTTGTTTAGGAAACAAGCCTGCAGCAAAACAGGCTTTTCAAATTGCCATGAAGGACCCTAAATGGAGAAAAGTTGCTCAATTTGAACTAAAAACTCTTCAATAATAATAATATTTTTTAGATGAATTAGAGGGTGAGAAATATTCTCACCCTTTTTATTTTGTGTTAATCATTGCAAGAGTTGGAAATTCTCACTATTTTTAAAATAGTGTTGATATGATACGTTCAATAATTTTCGATTTAGATAATACTTTACTCGATTTTATGAGGATGAAGGAGGAGAGTGTTTCCGCTGCGATAGATGCGATGCTGGATGTCGGGTTAAAGAAATCAGCAGAAGAAATTAAGAAGGGTATAGACGTTATTTATGAGAAAAAGGGGATAGAATATCAATTTGTATTTGACGAATATCTAAAGCAAGAATTAGGAGAAATAGATTACAAAATTTTATCGGCAGGGATTGTTGCTTATAGAAGAGCTAAAGAGGGATGTTTAAAAACGTACCCTTTTGTTCATAGTACAATAATAAACCTGATTAAAAAGGGGTTAATGCTTGCTTTAATTTCAGATGCTCCGAGAAGAGAAGCCTGGATGAGAATATGCTCTACAAATCTCCAATATTATTTTGATGTTGTCTTAACTTATGAAGATACTCACGAAAGAAAACCTAATCCTAAACCGTTTCTGCTGGCTCTCGAAAAATTAAATATAAAGCCTTCTGAAGCAATGATGGTTGGTGATTGGGTAGAACGAGATATGGTTGGTGCTTCAAAAGTGGGCATGAAGACCATTTTTGCTCGATATGGCAATCGGTTTGGTACTGTTAATTCAGGAGCAGATTATGAAATTGATTCTATTGCTGAATTAGTGCCTATAGTAGAAAAGGAAATGAGTTTTGTCGTAGACATCTCTTTGAGATAATAAAAGTGCCTAAAGTGAACTAAAGTGTCTAAAATGCCTAAAGTGCCTAAAGTGAACTAAAGTGCCTAAAGTGTCTAAAGTTGTCTCGCTCCGAAGGAGTCCCTCTGGGAAAGAGATGTCTTTGACAAAAGTAAAACGTGAAACGTGATTATCGGTGATTATGATATGAAAGAATATATTTTAACAAATAGTGAAGCTCGATTGGTAGATGATTATGCGATAAATGTCCTTGGGATTCCAGGTATTGAATTGATGAAGAAAGCCGGTGGTTTTGTTTCATTAGAAGCAAAAAAGTTCCTGAAGGATGTACCGGGAAGTCGAGTGGACATTTTTTGTGGTACAGGTAATAATGGTGGAGATGGGTTTGTTGCAGCAAATGATCTATATGAATGGGGTGCCAATGTATTTATTTGGATAGTTGGTGATATTAGTAGAATAAAGGGAGATGCTCTTTATTTCTTCCAGAAATGCAAGAAAAATAATATCACTATAAATTCTCTAAGAGTCGAGGAAGATTTACTATCACTCAAACACATTCCTGAGACTACCTTAATTATTGATGCACTACTTGGTACAGGTTTTAGAGGTGAAGTTAGAGGGTTGATGTATGATTTGATAAAGTTGATTAATAAAGCAAAGCGACCGGTACTTTCTGTTGATATTCCCTCAGGTATTAATGGTGATACAGGACAAATTGGGGGTGTTGCTGTTAAATCTAAAAAGACAGTTACAATGGGATTTTTAAAAAGAGGCCTTTTGTTTCAGCCGGGAAAGAAATATGCCGGTGAAGTTGTGCTTGCTAATCTCGGATATCCTGAAAAATCATTTAGTGTATTATCATCAGAAACTGCGTTAATTCGTGAATCGGATGTAGAGAATTTACTTCCGTCAATTCCGGAGGATACATATAAACACCGACAGGGTAAGGTGCTTATTTTTGCCGGGTCACCGGGAATGACTGGAGCTGCGACGCTTGCTTCAATTGGTGCTCTACGAGGGGGAGCAGGACTTGTTGTTGCGGCTATCCCAGAAAGTCTTAATACAATTATGGAGATAAAATTAACTGAGGCGTTAACTCTACCATTACCGGAATCTCCATCTCATACATTTTGTGGTCTATCTCTTGAACCTGCTCGTGAACGGATTGAATGGAGCGATGTTGTGGTTTACGGTCCGGGAGTTTCAAATGATGCTAAAGTCAAGGATTTTGGTTTAGCGTTAATAGATGTGTGTGATAAACCAATTATTATTGATGCAGATGGCTTGAGGATATTCCATAATAATTTAGAAACTATTAAAAATATTAAAGATTTGGTTGTTACTCCTCATCTTGGTGAATTATCAGAGATGCTGGATATTAAGATTACAAAGATAAAAGAGAACATAATAGATATTACAAGAGATTTTGTGAAAGAATATCCCTGTACTTTAGTCGTTAAGGGAGCGCCAACTGTAATAATTAGTAAGGATGGAACGGCTGCTGTTAATTCTACTGGAAATCCTGCTTTAGCAACTGGTGGTACTGGAGATGTATTAAGCGGTTTAATAGCTGCTTTTCGTGCACAGGGAATGACATCATTCGACGCATCCATTGCGGCTGTCTATGTCCATGGGCTTGCAGGTGATAAAGGATGCCAGGATCTTGGTATTAGAGGTCTGATAGCGGGAGCCCTGCTTAGCTACATCCCGGTGGTTCTAAAAAAGTATGATAGGATTGGTTAATGTCAAGAATCTGGTATAAACTTCCGGCAATTATATACACAATTTTGATTTTTATTTTATCTTCGTTTCCAGTTGATAGTATTCCAAAAGTTGATATATTGAATTTTGACAAATTTGTACATTTTATTGAGTACGCAGTTTATGGTATTTTACTAATAATTGCTTTTATGAATACTGCTTCGTCTAAGATTGCTAAGAATGCTGTTGTGATTAGTTTGTTGGTGGGAATAGCTTATGGTGGTTCTGATGAAATTCATCAACTTTTTGTTATTGGGAGAAGTACTTCTATTTTCGATTTTATAGCCGATGCATTTGGAGTTTGTGCAGGAGTAATAATCTTTACAAAGTTTAAATATTATAAAGTAAAAAGTGCTCTGGGAAATATCCATGGCGAAAAGTAATTTTGATATTTTTTTAAAGTTGTGAATTTGTAGGCAAAAAGTGAAATGAGTCTTGCCCGGCTTAAGATTAAAAACTTTGCAATAATCGACAGAATCGATATATCATTTAAACCCGGTTTTACTGTTATCACGGGTGAAACCGGCGCGGGGAAGTCTATAATAATAGATGCACTTAATTTTTCTCTCGGTGGAAAGACTTCCGCTTCGATGATCAGATTCGGTTCTCAAACTGCTGCAATCGAGTGTATTTTCAATTGTGATGTTAATGATTCTTCCGCTATTTCTTTTATAAAATCGAAGGGATTAGCTGCCGAAAAGAATTCTTTCACCTTGAAGCGTGAATTGTATTCTTCAGGACGTTCAAAAGCATGGATTAATGGAAAATCATGTCCCAATAGTGTTTTAAAAGAAGTTGGTAATTTATTGGTTGATCTTCATGGTCAGCACGATCACCAGTCGCTTTTAAATGAGGATAACCATATTTCTTTCATGGATGCTTTTGGTAATTATCAGGAGCAGATTGGAAAAGTTTCTGTCTTATGGTATAAACTGAAAAATTTAAAAGAACAGCGTGATATTCTTGAGCAGAAATGGAAAATCAATAAAGAGAAACGAGAACTCTGGGAATTTCAATATAAGGAAATCCAGACCGTAAATCCTAAAGAAAATGAATATGATGAATTGCTTAAGGAGAAAGCAACACTCGAAAATTCGGAAAAGATACACCAAATATCTACTGAATTAATAAATAACCTGTACGAGGGTGACGACACCTTTTATCAAAAAATTCAAGAAGTAAGTAAAAACTTAAGAGTATTGAATGATATAAATGGATCCTTTAGTAACTATCTCACTAAGCTGGAAGAAGTGCAATATTTATTTCAGGAACTCTCAAATCAGCTGTCTCAGTATTGTAACGGAGTGAAATATGACCCTATGCGTTTAGAAACAATTAACCAACGTTTATATTCGCTTCAGCAATTAATGAAAAAATATGGCTCTACGCTTAAAGAAGTGATTGATTATAAGAATGAAATTTCCGGTAGTTTGAATGATGATGAAGGATTAGAGAAGAAATTATTTAAACTTGATAAGAATATTAAAGAAGCCGTTGCTAATTATAGTAATGCGGCTTTATCTCTATCTCAAAAGCGTGAGGAACAGGCAGAAATTCTTGAAAAAGAATTAGAAAAAGCTCTCAACCGTCTGGGAATTAAGGGAAGCCGCTTTAAAGTGCGTTTGGAATATGTGCCTGATCCTGACGGCTGGGTTCACGTTGCCGGACAAACCTATCAGGGTGATTCCACAGGTGTGGATAAAATCGCTTTTGAAATTAGTACGAATCCCGGTGAACCGCTAAAACCCTTGATTAGTATTGTATCAGGTGGAGAGGTTTCACGTATTATGCTTGCGTTAAAATCTATTTTAGCGGGAAGAGACCAAATTCCTGTTCTGATATTCGACGAAATTGACAGCGGCATTTCGGGAAAGATAGCACATGTGGTTGGGGAAGAATTGAGGGAGCTTGGTAAGGTTCATCAGGTAATTTGTATAACACACCTTCCGCAAATTGCAGGTTTGGGAGATGACCATCTAAGTGTAAATAAAGTTACAAAAGATGAGCGGAGCCTTACTCAAATAGAGAGACTTTCTAAGGGTGAAAGGGTTGATGAAATTGCCAAGTTAATCGGCGGCAAAGTGGTTACCGAAACAAATCTCCAGCAGGCAAGAGAACTTTTGGGATAAATAGACTCACAGATATATAGAGTAAAAATTTAAATGGGTAATATTACCACTTGTCTCAACGCTCCAGCGTTGAGACGTAATTGCTCCAGGTGTCCCCGCAGGAATGGAGACATAAGTAAAAAAAGAAACCATGTATTTAAAATTGTCAATTGACCCCGTACAGTCGCATGCTCCTTACGGGGCAGGTAATTGATAATTAATAATTAATTTCCACTTGTATCAACTCTACCACATTGTGACGTAATTGCTACCGGTATCCCCGCAGGAGCGGAGACACAAGTAAACTGCTCAGAAACGCTTCAATCTCGGATTTACCCATTTCACGTGGATGATTTTTACACCCAAAAAATTTTATATAACGCAATATCCACTCACTATACGTTTTTTCTGTCCGATATGCATAGTGATGATAGAGAAGTACATGGCGAACCTGGTCCACTAGTTTTAATTTTCGGTTCGGCCTAAATCTTCTCTTTACTCCCATAAAATTTCCTTGACTTATATAATATGTAAATATATATTAAAGATATGGAAATTCAAGTTAAATATTTCCGTATTTTAGTAAATATCGAGTCAATATGTGGAATATTTTATCTGCTATAAGGTTATATGATGGAAATTTTTCCATCTATTGACAATGATAAGCCGACCGCAGGCGGTCGGCTTATCGGCACGGGAGTT